>Ga0189287_100086_pt1 | contig 90979 bp, 92 predicted proteins | sample UW86minimetaG_FD_130319 | JGI IMG/M metagenome (GOLD analysis project Ga0189287, IMG submission 130319) | Marine microbial communities from the Costa Rica Dome - UW86 mini metaG | ecosystem: Environmental > Aquatic > Marine > Oceanic > Photic zone | place: Costa Rica: the Eastern Pacific...
ACTGGGTAACGACTCTCTTGAGGGATCGGATAGCGCGGACACCATCGACGGCGGTGCGGGCGACGACCGTTTACGCGGCGGTGCGGGCGACGACGTGCTGACGGGGGGCGCCGGTGATGATGTGCTCGAAGGCGGTAGCGGCGACGATGTTTACACCATGGACAGGGATTATGGTACTGAGACGATTATAAACTATGGTGAATCTTCATCCGCAGACAAGATTACCTTTGGCGCAGGCATTGAAGCTGATCAATTATGGTTCCATCAAAACGGTGACAATCTGGAAGTTAGCATTATAGGAACCAATGACTCTGTAATGGTAGACGACTGGTATTCTGGTACGGACAACAGAGTGGCAACAATGGAACTTCACGACGGTACTGATCTTGCCGCAGCAAATGTTGCTAACTTGGTCTCAGCCATGTCGAGTTTTGTACCGCCAGCAATCGGCGAAACAGAATTGTCTCAGACACTTCATAGTGCATTGGATTCCGTTATTGCCGCCAATTGGGAGAGTTAGTAACTCCGATAATCGTGTTATGAGATAGCGAAAAGGCGCGATCTACCACCGGGTAATACTCACCAGCGACCGGCATTACCTCGAACTCGTTTCCGCTGACAAAGCCTACTTTGGTTTTAGCTCTTCGATGATCTCGCATGCCATAGAGCATCCTGTGTTTTAAAATGACGAGTGAACCAGTTCGACATCCGGTCCCTTATATCTTGTCCTATTCCTACATATCCGGATTGTTCGATCTCGTCCATGATGTCACGAAGCTCATCAAGCAGCTTCTCATGATCATCCTTATGCGCTGCAAATTCGGCGTAGCGTTGTTCGCGCATAATTTTTTCTTCCAACGCGAAATGCGCTGAAATCCATGCGTATATATTGCCAAGATGGTCGAGCACCAGTTCCGTCTCAGGCTGTTCATTGGCGATCGCAAGAAACTCGTTGATCCGGCCGATCATTTCTTTGTGTTCATGGTCTATCGCGGTTTCTCCCGTCTCAAACTCTTTTCGCCAAAGAATATGAGGCGCGTCTTGTTGCGTATTCATCACCATTCCTTACTTGATAAAAAATCCGCCCTTGGCGGAATCAAATTGGGCCGCAATCACCTGACGGGGCAGTATTTTCAGTTCCTGAACGGACTCAAAATTATACCCATTTTCTCCCTTGTCTCTTAGGCGTAGCGTGAGTTTGTGCTGACCTGCCGGCACGACAAATGTTTCGTAAAAACTGGATGGCCCATCACCAGAAAACCCAGCCGGCTTTGCACTCTCACTGAAAACGGTTTCATTGCCGAGCATCAGTTCAACATGGACTGGCCATCTTTCGCGCGGACAAGATACTTTGGCACGCATGTTTGGTTCGAGCTTTGCTAAGTCCTTGGCGGTTCTTTTTGAGCATTCAACCAAACGTTGGCCCGGATGATTGAGGCTGAGTTTAATCAGCGCCATTTCCGGGCTTCGATATAAATAAGGTGGTGCAGATGCAAAAAAGCCAATGACAACAGCAAACCAAATGAACGTCATGCCCTGCATGAAAAATCCAAATGGGCTCTTATTTGGCCCCCGCACCAACCATATTTCCCCGGTTCCGCGCTTACGCGCCCGTTCCGCTTCAAACCTTGCTTCTGCCTCATTATCGCGCGCCCGTTTGCGGTGAATTTCACCTGGAATCTTTAGAATTTCTTTCAACCCAAAATTATAAAATATCCATAGAAACAATGGCCCAAAGACGATCACTGGAACGATGAAAAAGTAGTCATTAAAAGATGTCGGCATGATTAGGCCCCACCCTCTTTCTCGGAGGTTTTGAGATCGCGCAATTGATCCTTGAAAACCGAGATTGCACGACGTAACGCCGGACCTTCACTGGAGGCTGCCCAGAACACGTTGATACGGTCTCGAGGCACGCGCTTTCGCAGATACGGATCACGCATCCCGGTCAACCGTGCCTCTGTCCATTGGATACCTAATCGATGATGGCAATCGCATTGACTGCATCCGGTCAGCATAACGCCGTCAACTCGATCACCTGATAACGCATAATCCAGAAATGAAGGTGGGAGCATGCCGACACAACGTATGGATATAGGGCTCATCCCATCGCTAGAAAACGCAGATACGGCAGCACCATGATCGCAGCCAATTACCAGGATGCTGGGGTCATTTGAGGTGGCAGACAGCACCGCCTTGTCGATCGCCTGGTCCAGTGATTTATGAAGTGTGTCCAAAGTAAAATCGGGTAGATCGATGCCGGTTTCCAATTTCCCACCACGGCGGAATGGTGTCGACATCGGACACGAGCCAACGCAAATGCCACAGGCTGTGCACAGGTCAGGATTAACCACAGCTTCCTGTTCGAACGGTCGACCATCCGTGCGTGGCTGCATGGTAATTGCGCTATAGGGGCAATCTTCGAAACAGCGCGTGCATCCATTGCACTGCTCAAGAAACACTTCGGGCGCTTTTTGCCTTTTTAACGGAGGCAACCATGGCAGAACACACAGAAACAAAGATCCGAGCGTCGCAAAGGCCCACATCGGCCCCGCGCCGGCAATATCAAACAATGGATACAAGCCCAGGAAGAACCAGTCAGGATTGAGTTTAGCGGGAACTTGTCCCAAGTCTGCAGGTGCATGGCTGACCGCGGGATTGACGATCGACAATCCGAGTAACATCACAAAGCTGCCAATCGCCAGGCCTCGCGGTGGATTGGTTTTCGCACGATTCACACGCAAGATGTGAATCCACATCACAAACAACAAAAACAGTGGCGCAAAGATATGCATGAACACGAGCAAGCTGAAGAAACGGTCGTCCAGGCTCCCACGGGTCAAAAAGTTTTCAGCAATCGAATGTCCAAAAATACCCAGCCAGTCGATCCATTCCATCGAGCCAATGGCAACATATTGAGCCAGCTCATCCCAGACCAGCCAGTAACCGCTGATCCCGGAAATAAGCAGCAACCATATCAACGGAATGCCGGTGAACCATGTAAACCACCGCGCACCTCGGTAGCGATCCATGGCAAACTCCCGAACACAGTGCAATATCATACAGGCAACCATTGCATCCGATGAATAACGGTGCAGGCTTCTCATAATACCGCCCAGATACCATTGCTCGCGGGTTAGATATTCGACCGAGTCATAAGCGCCTGATACACCCGTATCGAAAAAGATGAACACGTAAATCCCGCTCACAGCGGCAACCCAAAAGAAAAAGAACGCCAACGTGCCAAGTTGCCGGATTGGATTCCACGTTGGCCCAAATGGACCGTCAAAGCCTAGTTCAAGGCCTTCGAATAAACGGCGTATAGGATATTGAATGGCGTGCAACATTGTATTTTAGATGACCCTCTTAATTGGTGATATGGGGCTTAGGAAAGTTAGCGCTTCGTCGGTTCGTGCTTGGCTTTTTTGCGACGACGTCGATACAGAATTTGCTCGCGTGCCAGGAACACAAGCATCGAACAAATGAACAAGACACCAACGCCGAGCTGGATAAAGAGTGAATAGTTAAATCGATAACGTTCAGTCGCCGGATCATAGCGGGTACAGAACAAGCGAACTTTTTTGATCAAATCATCCAGACTTCGGTAAGGTGTCGACGTGCCAAAAACCAGATCCCTCAAAGGATCAATCAGCGTCGGCTTTTCAAACAATTCACCATATACCTGCGTGCGGATGACGCCCTTGGCATCAATCAAAGTCACTTGATCCAGATGATCAAAACCTTTGGCAGATTTGAAGTATGTAAATCCGGCGATCTCTGCCAACCGGGCGACGCTGTCAGCATCGCCGCTCAAGAAATGCCAGCCGGGCACATCATCGGCATACCGTTGGCTGGCGAAATGCTGCATTCGGGTGGGCGTGTCATGAATTGTATCAAATCCAATGGTCAGTGCCGTAAAGCTATCATCTCCAAGCGCATCTTTCGCAGTCTCAAAAACGTCTACCAGCCAGGCGGTGTTGACATTGCAGCTTTGCGCACAGCCGGTATAGATAAAATTGAGAACGATTGGTTTTCCAAGAAATTCTGACAGACGAACAGTGTCACCAGAACTGGTTCGAAAGGTGAAATCGTCGATGCGGCGGTTCACTGCCTCTTGGCTTTTTGCAATGGCCTGAGCCTCAAGCAATTGCGCGGCCGTGCCTTGTGCACTCCAAGCAGGGGTCGCCAAAATCAATACGCCAGATATGAAGGCGGCCAATGGCGTGGCGAGGAATGCGCGTATCATGAACCGATCAATACATTCAGGAACACACCCATGAACAAGAGTCCGAGCTGTATGAGCGATGCAAAGAAGTTCTGCATGGCTGTCTTTCGAGATGGTGCACGGACATATTGCACACTGCGGAATAAAAAATACGTGCCGCCGATAGACGCCATCACCCAATACGGCCAACCCATGCCGTACATGGTCAACATCATGGACGTCGCGACCAGTCCAATGGTGTTGATTAATATGGCCCAGGCCGTCGATCTTTCGTCAACAAGCGATGGCAACATCGGAATTTCCGCACGCGCATAATCGTCTCGCATAACAACTGCCAGGCTCCAAAAATGGGGCGGGGTCCAGAGGAACAGAACAATGGCCAGACCAATTGGCGCGGCGGACAGTCCAGGGTCAACCGCGGCGGCCCCTGCCAAAACGGCAAAGCTCCCCGACAACCCACCAATCACAATGTTCCAAACAGTTCGGCGTTTTAGCCAAAGTGTATAGACAATCCCATAGACAAACGCGCCGAGAAACACATACAGCGCGCTCATGCCGTTCAGGACATAAAACGCTGTTCCAACTGAAATCGTTAGTAAGCTGAATATGATGAAGTACCAGAATGGGCCTGCACGCAGGCGGCCCGTTACAAAGGGGCGGTTCGCTGTCCGCTTCATTCGTGCATCGAGATCGCGTTCGACAAGTTGATTGAAGGCGCCAGCAGCGGCAGACGCACCCAGCACAGTGAGTGCGAGAATCAACGTCTGCGTCGCTGTCAGGGTGGGACCTGGCGTAATGGCGATCCCAACCAACGCACTGGCCATGATCGTCAGCCCTATCCTGATCTTGAAAACACTCAAAACCAATGCGCACTGGGCTTTCATCGATCCCTCCAACGGGTCAGCTAAGCGGCCATACGCTCGACAGATACTTCCAGTTCACAAAGTAGTAGAGAACAAACGCAACCAGGAAGACGAGGGCGAGAGTAAAGGTGCCAGGAACGGACATTCCCTCTGATGACCCATGGCTTGTGAGGACGGCTGCGCCATCAGGTGAGCTAGATGGTTCCGCTGCGGCAGGTGCGGCCTTCTTCGGCTTACCCCAGGCAATCGTTCCAACCATATTCAGAATGAAGATACCTGCGCCCAGACCTCCAATCAGCGCAGAAACACCGTTCAGGCCCATCATCAAATGTGCGGCGCCTGGAAAATCGTACGACATGAGGGCGTCGGCGAAGTTCATATCCCAATGACGACGCGGCACACCAAGTGTACCAGCGCCCATCATGAATATGGAAACCAACCCCATGCCAACACCAAACAGGTACGGCTGCCACTTGGCTAAGCCCGGCAAGAAAAGCTCTTTTTGCCACAGCACGGGAACAAACCAGTACGAGAATGCCATGAAGGCAAGTGTTGTCCCGACAACCACAGTGCCGTGGAAATGGCCGGGCACATAAAGCGTATTATGGATGATAATATTGAGCTGCTCCGCCCCCATCATCACACCCGTAATACCACCTAGGAATCCGAACAGAACGACAGACAAAGCAAAACCTGAGAAAGCTGGATTGCCCCAGGGCGCTTTGCGAAGCCACTCAAACAGTCCCTTGTTGTATCCCTTTTTTCGCTGCGCAGCCTCAACAGCACCTGGCACTGTGAGGCCATGGATCATGCTCCCCAGAACGGCCAGATAAAGCGCATAGCTTGTATTGAAAATCTTGTATTCAGAGCTGAGACCGGGCTCAACCAACAAATGGTGTACGCTGGCCAACTGCAGAAACAAAATATAAAGCAGGAATGCTGTTCGGCTGACCTTTTCAGATAACGGCTTGGCGCCAAACAGAATGGCAGCGAGTGCATACCAAAGTGAGATATGTACAACCACATTGATCTGTTGCGAGGAATGCCCCATCGCCCACCAGACAATCTTGTACATCAATGTATCAATATGCCCGATGTATCCAACGGACCATAGCAGTGTCGGAATGAGAATGATGGCACCAGCGGCAATTGTGAACACCGCGATGATTGCCGCAACTGTTGCGCCAAACACAACAAGCGGCACAGAGCCCGTATAGGTTTTATCCTGTTTTGCAATGACCAACGTTCCGAAGAATACAAAGCAAGCCAGGAGCGCCCCCACCGCAAAGATAATTATCCCCAGATAGAAATCTGGCGCAGCCTTCATCGGCACATAGGACGTAAACATGACCGACGAGTCACCTCGCAGGACGGCGATGTTTGTGATAATCGCGCCGCCCAACATCATCCAGTAGGCCAGCCATGCTACTTTTGGTGCCGCCAGTCTGGATCCGAGCAGAACCGTGCCGGCAAAATAAAGAACAGCGACTTCGAAGAAGATGATCCAGACCAGCAACACATCGAACCCGTGCGCGGTCAACGCCAAGTAAAACCAATCAGCCGGAAGCAGGTGGACGGCAGGCCAACGCGTTAAAGCGACACCCAAGCCAAAAAGCCCACCTATCAAAAGGAATGCGACCCCGCTGACAGCGTTCCACTTAATCAGCTTGTCTGCATTTAGATCGATCTTGAACCCGGTATCAGGGCAAGTTCTGTAATTATCTGTATTGATCATGACCTCACCCTATTTGTCTACGACATGAATTTTACCGACCATGCTGTGATGTCCGATGCCGCAAAACTCATTGCAGACAACGGAGTATTCACCGGTACGGTTCGGCTTGATGGTAACGACCATCTCGTAATCTGGATGGATTTGAAGATTGATGTTTTCGGGCAAAAGCGAAAACCCATGCTGGTAGTCCATGGAAGATAAGTGCAATCGGTAGGTTTGATCTTTTTCCAGTTCAAGAACCGGCCACCATTCCCAAAGGCGCGCCAGCATGTATATGTCGCTGCCGGCAGGTGGATGGACAACAGGCACGCCTGTATCGCCCTCTTCACGGACCGTATATTTATCGGCCATAGCTTCTGTCCGTTCGGCAAAGACTTCAGGATTTATCCGATAGGCCTCATTCGACAGATTTTGCTCTCCAGCAATGTGCCAGTACGGCATCATGATGAACATAATGAGTGACCAGACCAATGCGATCGTGATCCAAAGAATTTCGGAACGCTCAATCGGTTCTTTCCACCAAATACGTTTTTCGGGCGGGAATATAGACATGGGACCCCCTCTAATTGGCTAGAGGGATAGATGTAATTTCGATAATCCCCCAAATAATGTAAAAAACGGTTGGGAATGTGACCCCCAGAAATAGAAGCAAAAATGGATTGTCCAAGACCTGCTGCATGAACGGTATCGGATCAGTGCGGTCAGCTTTTTCTTCTGGAGATTCGGAAACCGGCTCGCTTGATGGAGTCTCTGTCATGTGATCTTCCCCTAAATTCTGACGACTGCCATTTGATTCAAATTAGAAGATCACTGTTAGCCAATGGGCACCTTGATTTTGGTCAAGTGAAATAGAGTCCAGGTGCATTTTTTCGCAGGATTTAGAGAGATCTGAAGGAATTGAATATGCTCAGGTGTGAGCGCAATCCAATCTTAAGGTCATAAGATCGAATACGTTTATGATCGCGTCATATCTTGAACAACACGAAACCCGATGTGATCAACAGGGCTGCCCGTGCCACATCCACCCGTGTAAACTTTATCGACAAAGAACGGCACGTGCGCTCGTTCATCCCCCTGCACAACCCGGTTGGGGCACAATTCCGGATCGCTAAGCTGAGCAATGGCCCATGGCCGTTTGTTTTCCTCATCGGAAGAGAACCAACAGGTCAGAGTCCATTCCCATACGGGACCGGTCATGTCATAAATTTTCCAGGCATTCTGGCCACCGCTCCCAATAGGCGACGTTCTCCTAAACCGGCTCATAGATGCCACTTGGATCATGCGTCGCTTATCGATCAGGCCCTCTATAACTTCTTTTGTGAAGTCACGTCCGGCAAAAGCCACGTAAGCCCACTCTTCCTCTGTTGGCAGTCTGAACTGCCTTCCAGATTTCTCCGACAACCACTGCGTAAATGATACAGCGTCATACCACGAAACACGGGTTACAGGGTGTGTCCCGGTCTGATACGGGCGCTGCTTTGCTTGTTTCGAACAGCCCCCATCTTGAAAACACAAATTCCATTGGTCGATGGTGATTTCGTACTGACTGATCTGGAAAGCATCACGGATGACCGCTGGCTTTGAATAGTATTTTCGGCCTAACGAATTTGGAACGAGTATCGTCAGATTATAGGTGCCCGGCGAGACGGAGATCATCTCCAGTCCCGGAAGGGAAAAATCTCGAACGCTATCATCCCTAATCACACCTTGGTAAAACAGCCCCAAGGCCAATGCGCCTGCGACAATCGACGTAATTAGGAACGTCCGGCGCATTTGCCTTCAATCCATAACGACAGCTATTTCAACGATTTCATATAGGCAAGAATGTCTGCCTTGTCTTTCGCAGATTTCAGGCCAGGGAAACGAGCCGTTGTTCCCGGCAGAAATTGTTCAGGATTAGCTAAAAATCCAACAAGATTTTTATCTGTCCAGACAAGACCCGACGACTTCAATGCATCCGAATACTTGAAGCCATCAATCGAAGCTGCTGGCTTGCCAGCCATATCGAAAAGATTGGGACCAAAGATAACTTTGCCTCCCTTCTCGAAGCTGTGACACACATTGCAATGCTTCACGGCAACATTTTTCCCATCCTCGACATTACCAGTCAGGCTTTGCGTACTGTCGCCATCTCTCAGAGTCTCAAAATAGGCCAACAAATCGGCGCGCTGGGTCGCCTTTTTTAGGCCCGAAAAACTCATTTTGGTTCCCTTAACCACTTTCTTCGGTTTGGCTATAAAATCCAGAAATGTTGATTGATCCCACGTAACCCCGGATGACTTCATCGCATCCGAGTATTTATATCCGTCGACAGTACCGGCCGGTTTATCCAGGATATTGTACAGGTTTGGACCAAGCCTGTTTTTCCCACCTTTCGTCAACGTGTGACATGCAGTGCATTTTTTCGCGAGCTTTTTACCCTTGTCTGCATCCCCGGCCGCCATGACATCAAAGGAAAAGGCGAGGACGGCGCTGATTGCACACATCGATAATATGTTCTTGAGTTTCACTTTACTCTCCTGATTCATAGGGCCTTTGAGAGAACGCCTAGAATGCGACTCTCTCTAAACGCCTGCTGGTATCGTTAAATAGCTGTCGGCTTTTTGACCTGCTTCATCAAATCATCGTCCCACTCACCCTCGACGACAAAGTGAGCCGCAGCTCCCTTTAGAACCGCCTCAATCAGGTTGTGATTGACGTAGGCATAGAGGCCAGGCTGTTTAAAGGTGTAGGTCGCAGCGCCAGCAGCACCACCTGCGATGAACCATGTTTCGAGTCCGGTTTGTGGCTCGTCTGTAAAGGAACCCGTAGACCAAACATTATCGCCATGGCCACCAATCAGGTGTGGACGGGTGTCCCGGTTGGCTTGCGAGTGCACAATCAAAACTGTTTCACCGACGTTTGCCTTTAAAGCATTCTCTCCGGTCAGCGCACCAATTGCGCCATTAAAGACAATGTGGCTTGGCGTAAGTGTCGCCATGACTTCCATTGAATCTGCATAGTCTTCGCCCGCAGTTTCATACTTGATGTATTCGCCGTCTTCGTCCTTCGCGAGATAATAGTCTTGCTCGCCCACATAATAGGCGCGGTCATACTTAATGGGCGTGCCGCCTTTGCCCTTAAGGCCATCGCGTGGCAACACGGTAATCGCACCATTCATTCCATGTACGACATGGTAAGGAATCATCGCGCCTCCGGGCGCACAATGGTATACGAACGTCCCTGCCTTGGTTGCCTTGAAACGCAATACGCACTCTTCACCAGGCGAGACATGCGTCAATCCACCACCGCCCAACGCACCTGTTGAGGCATGAAAATCAATGTTGTGTTCCATGGCGTTGTTCGCCGGGTTGATCAAGGTTAACTCAACATAATCGTTTTCATGAACGACGATCATGGGGCCTGGGACAGAACCATGGAATGTCAGCGCCCAGACTTCGGCACCATCGTCATCCAGAACCATTTTCTTTTCTTCGATGACAAGCTCGACCTCAACAACTTTTGGGCCTCCCTTGGCGACCTGATCATGCTTTGGGAAAAATGGTGGTGGCACCATTTCCTGTTTCACACGTGGAAGTTTGGCGATTTCCTGCTCTGTTTTCGACGTCGCTGCATGCGCAGGGTTTGATGCGATCTCAACGGCTAGCAATCCCGCGCCTACAGCGGCTGTGCCAGCAATAAAGTTCCGCCGAGTGACGTTCTTGTCGTCTAAATCCGGTTGGCTCATTTTCTGCTCCATTAAGCGAAATCATATCGTGTGATGAACATGTAATTTATGCATTTATCACAGACACATTAGCGCCAACCGGAAGAGCGCCATATAACATATGTCAAGTCGCAGGGTCAGATGAGCATTGTTTTTGAAAGTTTCGTTCGCTTTTGGATATGCGGACTGGATACTTGGAATATTCAATCATCGCTTACATATTGATATCCATTGCAGGGTTTTCTTATCAACCTGATAACCGTCAAAGAAAATTCGAATTAACCAACCGCATCTTCTTGCTCTTCTTCATCAACAGGACAGTATTCCCGTAGCCGAGAGACTTGCTCTATGTAAATTCGATTTGAATCTGTTGTGACCCCATAATCTCGTAGCTTATTCAAAAGTCGGGACAAGCTCTCAGGCTGCACACCAAGTCGCGCAGCGATTAAATTTTTTTCGTAGGGCAGGTCAATGATGGTTGCCCCTTCAATCCCATGACACCTGCGCAGAAGAAATTCGACCAATCGCTGTCTTGCCGATCTGGTTTTCAGACGCTCAACTTCATGAATAAAGCGATGCAAATGGCGCGACATTGATGAGAGCATATTCAAGGCCGCGCTCGGATGGTTCTTTACCATAGTAATGAAGCGCTTAGACTCGATCGCGACAAGGTGTGCATCTTCGACGACTTCTGCACTCGCCGGATAACCAGCGCGAATAAAAGCTGCCGCCTCGGCAAACATATCGCCGCGGCTAAAAACGCCAAGGATTGCATGATCGCCATTGGCCGTATCGCGATAAACTTTAATCCAGCCATCCAAAATAACATAAAAGAAGTCTGCTGGATCGCCGCGTTGAAACAACAATTTACCCTTTGGGTATTTCTTGACCTGAGCATCAAAAACAATCGCGTCAAAGAGCGAATCGTTGAGCTCTGCAAACAAAGGCTGAGCACGAATTATTCGGATCGTATCTTCATCCATAATTAATACACACCCATTCTCGGAAGCATTCATCCGCCTCGGGTGATCCCCCATTTTCGGAGCTTACGCGCTCGCGCCGTAAGAATCCATAGGGAGGCAGGAAGCATCATGATTTGTTCTTAACATCGGTTAAGGACGCTCAATAGCTTGATTGGTTTACTGATGGCGCAGGTCAGATCATCTGAAATTTCGACTGACACCGTTTTAAGTTGAACACCCCGATCAAGGACAAGCGTCATGAAACTGCCTAATCCGAAAACTGCAATATGTATACTTGTTGTTTCTTTATTCGCGACAATGCCGACGCAATCGATGGCAGCCGATGGCGCCAAGGTCTACAAGAAATGCCAAGCTTGCCACGACTTAGAGGCTGGCAAACACAAGGTTGGCCCTTCCCTCGCGGGGATCGTCGGGCGTAAAGCTGGCACAGCAAATGGCTATACAAAATATAAAGGTTTGAAAGACGCAGACTGGATTTGGACTGAGGCTGAGCTGATGGCGTATCTGGAAGATCCATCCGCTTACACGAAAGCTAAGAACGGTGGGCGCTCATCGATGGCATTCAAACTCAAAAAAGAAGAGGAACGCATTGCGGTCATAGAATTTCTAAAGAGCCATTAATACCGACCGACAGAAGACATATCGTAATGACTCAAAATTACTTAAGCCCTATGTCTGAGTCGAAAACGATACACACTTCGAAGTCATGGAAAACAAATGGAGCATCAAAAATTAACATCGAATGATATTCGCACCGTAAGTCGCATGCGGATGTTTCAAAAACTCCCGGCAAATGACCTTCAGAAAATTATCAGTGCCATACATTGTGAGCAGTTTTCTCCAGGGTCCGATATTTTTAAATTCAAAGATGCTCGTTCTTGTTTTATCGGCGTGTTATCCGGCTGGGTTATCGTCTACGGGCACTCGCCCAATGGAAACTTGGCAGTTCTAAATGTACTTGGTCGCGGGGAAACTATAGGCGAAACCGCATTGTTCCTCGATGGCGGTCTGGACGTCAGCCTTAAGTCTTTAGATAGCTGCCGCCTTTGCATATTTGAACAGGCGAAAATAAATTCACTTATGGCGCGGATACCATCTTTGGCCTCAGGTATGATAAGGGCGGTCTCGTGGCAACTCAGACAGGCAAACAACGAAATCGTGCGCTTGCAAACTTTAAGCGGAGAACAACGGCTGGCATTATTTTTACTTGAATCAGTAGATTCTCATAAAAATAGATGCAGCATTTCCCTTCCCTACAACAAAATGCTTATCGCAAAACGCCTTGGCATGCGGCCGGAAAGTCTCTCCAGGCATTTTAAATTGTTACGCACGTTCGGCGTGAAGGTCGACAATCAGAAAATATTTATCAGCGATATCGATTTTCTATGGTCTCATCTTAGAGCCTCGTCGGGAAGACACTGACATAAGTGCAAGCACTGGGAACGTCGGGAGACTCCGTCACCATTCCGCGTCTTGGAATTGTCTGTCACAAGCCGACCAGGAACACCCACCCAAACTTATTAACTGAACCTAGCGCAATTTTCGCGCGAACGCCCTGATATCATTGAGCAATAGAGCGGGCTCTTCCATCGCCGCGAAGTGGCCACCTCGCGGCATTTCTGTCCAGTGCTGAATGTTATAGATACGTTCTGCATAAGAACGGGGTGGCCACCGTAGCATCTCGGCGGGGAACACCGCGCATCCTGTTGGCACTTCAACCCGTTTTCCTTCTGGCGACAAGATGCGCCCCCCTTCTTCACGTCGACCATAATATATCCAGGACGCTGTATTGAAGGACCGGGTAGTGATGTAAATCATGATGTTGGTGAGAAGCTCATCCTTTGAATGTGCGGCTTCGATCTCGCCGGTCTTTACATCAGACCAATCATGAAACTTTTCGACGAGCCAGGCGGCAATGCCAACGGGACTGTCCATCATTGCATAACTCAATGTTTGTGGTCGGGTTGCTTGCTGCGTTCGGTAACCGTTTTGCATGATCTGATCATGGTCAAACTGTGCATCCCAAGCTTTTTCTTCGGGGGTCTGCGGGCCATCAGGGTGCCGCATCGTGAGCACGTTGATGTGAATGGCCGCGCAGGCAGGCGCATGGTCATAACCCAGCCATGAGCAGATCGCCCCGCCCCAATCGCCGCCCTGCGCGAGGTAGTAGTCGAACCCCAAGGCGCCGGTCATCAGGGAGTTAATAACCGACGCCATTTTACGGGGGCCGTAAGGTCGCGGTGGACGTCCGGAAAAACCGAACCCCGGAAGAGATGGGGCGACGACGGTGAAAGCATCTTCAACATTTCCGCCAAATCGTTCAGGGTGCGCCAGAGGTTCTATAATATCAAAAAACTCAGCCACAGATCCCGGCCAACCATGACTGATCATCAAGGGCATCGGGTTTGTGCCACTGCCTTGTTCATAAATGAAATGCATATCGATCCCGTCAACGGGTGTCTTGAAATGGGTAAAGCTGTTGATGTGGGCCTCTTGTGCGCGCCAGTCAAACTCGTTGACCCAGTAGGCGCATAGCTCCTTCATGTAATCCAAGTTCGCCCCGTAGTCCCAACCGCCGTCATCCGGCATCTCGTGCCAGGGATAAGCCGCCACGCGGCTTTTGATATTCTCAAGAACGTCGTCGGGCACGTGAAATTCGAACGGCGTCAGATGGGATTTGGTTTTAACACGAGCTTCCAAAGGGCCAGGTCCTCGAACTGAATAAATGCGTAATCATGCCGAGATGCATGAGCTTGAATATTGTTAGATAACCGGAAATTGGAAAACCGAACGAGAGACAGGTTGTAAATTTCGAAGGGACAGATGATTTTGAGACTGTCTTATCTCATCACAGAAGTGCTTTCACTTCCTCGGCAATAATCTTGATCCCGTCCTCGAGTTTCGAGATCGGCACGTAGGCAAATCCTAACCGGAAACTCCTGCGGTTATCGCCATGCAGATAATAATCCTGCCCCCTATCGATTAGGACGCCTTTCGATCGCAGCCGTACCGCCAACTCTGATCCGTCAAACCCCTCCGGCCCGGTGAGCCAGAAAGATGTCCCCCCTTCGGATTGCGTACGTTGGAGCATGCCAAGGTGTTTCGTCATAGCATCGTTCATCGCATGCCAACGTTTCTTGTAGCGCCGTTCAATATTGCGAAGGTGCGCATCGTAGTGACCGAGTTGAAAGAACAGTGCGACGATTTCCTGAACAATTGTCGGCGGATGGCGCATCATCACGCCGCGTGCAATTCTTGCTTCGTGAATGATATCTCGATGGGCCACGATAAACCCCAAACGAATGCCAGGCGAGACGGTTTTAGACAGGCTACCAACGTAGATGACGCGCCCCGATGTATCCATCGACCGCATTGATGGCGACGCGTTGGACACATAGTTCATCTCGGCTTCGTAGTCATCTTCGATAATCAGAAAATCTTTGGCAGCAGCGGCTTCGAGCAATTCTTCACGGCGAGTTCTGCTCATTGTAATCATGGTGGGAAATTGATGGCTCGGCGTCGTAAACACCAACTGACATTCCGCAGGGATCGCCGAAGGAATGATGCCATCCTCATCTATTGGCACACCAATCATTTCGCTTCCAACGAACCGGAATGCATTACGCGCACCAAAAAATCCTGGATCTTCCAATGCGATGGGATTGCCCAGACGCGCAAATATAGTTCCAAGCAGGAATAACGCGTTTTGCGAGCCAAGCGTGATAAGGATTTCATCTTCCTCAGCGTAGATGCCCCGTGTGTTAAGTAATCGCTGACGTAACTGTTGAACAAGTTGCGAACTGTCACTTTCAACGGAATCGCCTGTCCAGGTGGGCATTGTTTTTCGGCCCAATGCTTGCCGTGTGCATTCCCGCCAACTGTCGACTGGGAACAAATCCGGGTCGATCTGATTGTAAATGAAGGGATACGGATAGGCATTCCAATCCAATGGATTGACGATCGGCATCAAATTATTGGATGGAAAAGTGACCGGGCACGGAACAGCGTCTCTATCCCTGTTTCTGCTGTCATCCTGCAATATTTGCAAATCGGCCATTTGCGGATTTACGAAGTAACCCGACCTGTCATGTGATACCAGGAATTCTAAATCCACCAGTCGGTTATAGGCTGCAAAAACGGTATTGCGCGAAACACCGAACTGAGTGGCCAGTTCTCGACAAGAGGGCAACGGACGATCATGCGCTAACGATCCTGACATGATGGCTTCGCTGACCGCCTCGCAAATTTGATCGCGAAGACTTAGGCCTGATGACTCTGGGCGTTTCAAAAACCGTGGTGTGGTTGAATTTTGCATGTCTCTAACTTGCACGTACCTCTCGAAATTAGTGCCTAAGCATAATTGCTTCTGACCATGAGTGTCAGATGCAAGTCTAACTGTCCCTTTTTTTAGAGTCATCTGTCACTTTCCTTAAAGCACAGGTGCGATCAAAGATAGGCGCAAGAAACAATCATCAAACAGGAGAGTAATCAGATGAGAATACAATCGCTTTCTAAGGTGCTCTGCGTCGCAGCAGCAGCGTTGCTATTGGCGCAACCGGCCTTGGCGCAAAAAGTCTTAAAGCTGGGAACCGTCGGTTTCAAAGGAATGCCGATTGGTGATGCCATCGATCAGGCACTGATACCAACTTTAGAAAAAGTGTCCGGCGGCAAGATGACGATTGAGCCGCACTACCGGAAATCACTCTGTAGTGAGCAGTCTTGTGGTGAACAGGCGAACCAAGGACTGTTGGCGCTTTGGACAAGCTCCACGGCAAACTTTGGTAATTTTGGCACCGCACTCGCGATCTTTGACCTGCCTTATATCTTCAAAAGCATCGAAGACGCAGACCGTATCTCTTCGTCTTGGCTTGCGAAAAAGCAGTGCGATATCGCTGCTGAAGAAGCCGGGCATGTTTGCCTGACTGTGTATTCCAGTGGCGGCTTCCGCCAACTTGGCAATGCCCATGGGCCAGTACATGTCCCCGACGACATGAAAGGCATCAAATGGCGTGTTACAAAAAGTCCAATTGAATACACACTGGTGAAAAATTGGGGTGCCGTCCCTGTGCCTTATGACTGGGGCCAACTCTATCAAGGCCTGCAGACAGGCGTTGTATCGGGCCAGTACGTAGCGACACCATGGCAACATGTGGCGAAGCTTCACGAAGTCGCAAAGTACTTCACAGAAATTGGTGGCTCGTGGTCTGGCAACCAACTGTCCATCGACAAGCGACAGTACGATGCATTGAGTGATCAGGAAAAAGAATGGCTGCACACAGCAGCAAAAGCCTTCGGTGAAAAAGTGCAGGCACTCGACCGCGCTTGGGTTGAGGCTGGTGAGAAGGAAATCAAAGCCTCGATCAAAGAATGGTATGTGCCCACAGAAGAAGAAATGACCCTGTGGCGTGCCGGTGCCATCGACGCATGGCTCAACGCGAAAGGCAGCTTCGATCCTGCAACGGCCCGTCGAGTGCTTAAAGAACAAGGAATGGATAGTTTCATCGCGCAACTTGAGAAAGCTGGCGCGCTGTAAGTTATTGATCCTATCATGACATGAAAGGTGGTGCGGAATCCGATTTCGCGCCACCATTCGTACAAATCTGAATTTTTAACAACCCCACGAAGGACATCTCATCGATGGAAAGTGTTGTTCTTCTAATCATACTTGTGCTGTTGATCATGCTTGGCGCCCCAGTTGGCTTTACCATGATCCTGATCCCGACGGTGTACATTCTGTTTACCGATGTGGCACCGTTAATTCTGATTCCAAGTCAGATGTTTAGCGCCATCGATTCCATTCCGCTTACAGCAATCCCATTTTTTATGCTGACTGGTGAATTGATGACCAGCGCCACAATCACGGATAGGTTGGTCGAACTGAGCCGACGCCTCATTGGTCGGATGAGGGGGAGTTTGGCTCAGGTGAATGTGCTGGTCAGTATGTTCTTTGCCGGAATGAATGGGTCGGTTGTCGCCGACACCGCTACGGTCGGGTCGTTGCTTGTGCCCGCGATGAAAAAAGCGGGGTACCCTCCGGCATTTGCTGCTGCGATCACCGCGGTGAGTTCCACAATCGGCGGAATCATTCCGCCCTCTATTATGATGATTGTTCTGGCAAACGCTGGCGGTATCTCCGTGGGTGCGCTTTTCGCAGGCGGAATCGTACCAGGCATTATGATTGGTGCATTGCTGATGGTTATCAATTACGTCATCGCGCGCCGGAATAATTTTGAGCGCAGCGAGGAGCCCTTCAGCCTTAAGGCTATCGCCGTCGTTGGATACAAGTCATCCTTTGCTCTTCTGATCCCCATCGTACTTGTGGGATCAGTTGTATTTGGGATCGCGGGGGTTGTAGAAGCCGGCGCCCTAACCGCGACCATCGCACTTTTTGTTGGGCTGTTTATTTACCGCACGATCACATGGAACAACTGTAAAAGTGCTTTTGTCCGAGCCTTCAGGAACTCAGCGATGGTGTTTATCATCATCGCCGCATCCGGGCCGTTTAGCTGGCTGCTGACATCACTAGGTGCGATTACGCAGCTGGAAGAATGGCTGCTCAGCTACACCTACAATCCTCTTTTGTTCGCTTTGGTCCTGGTGCTGTTCATCTGTCTGCTGGGCATGGTCATGGACTCTGCGGCGAATATCATCGTTGCCGGGCCCGTGTTGGTCGATGTGATGGTGAAAGCTGGATACCCAGATGTGCAGGCAGCACTGGTCGTGGTCGTCGGCTTTTTGATAGGATCGGTCACGCCGCCTGTCGGGGTTGCATTCTTCACCGCAGGCGCGATAGCCGAGGTGCGTCTGGAAAAGGTCGCGATTGCGATGTTGCCCTATCTGGTTGCCCTGTTTGGACTCTTATTCGTTCTGATTATCGTGCCTGATATCACAATGTATCTGCCACGTGTATTTGGGTTCTCGAGCTGATGTTGAACGCTGTCACCTTCATCGATCGCTGGGTCAAAAAGACTCTCACGGCCTTTTGCGCCACACTGCTTTTATTAATGGTCGTCTTCACTGTTTACACGGTGGTGATGCGCTATGTGTTCGAAGATCCACCGGTGTGGGGGGATTTGCTTACCGTTCTCAGTAATATATGGCTGGTCTTTTTCGCCCTGGCGCTGACCGTCCGCGACAAGGACCATATTGCGCTGGATCTGATTTACTCCTGGTTGCCGCTTAAAGCAGCGTTCTTCATCCGGCAATTCTGGACGCTCGTTATTTTCGGTCTCAGCATCGTTATGATCGTCTATGGGATGGAAGCGGTTTCGACCATGGGGGGTAAATATTGGGAGATGTGGTATTTTGCCTGGGAGGACGGCTGGTTCGTTTTCAAACAGAATTACATGCCCAAAAAATATGCCATTGCGATCGTTCCAATCTCAGGGTTTCTCGTTAGCATCGCTGCTCTCGCATCAATCATTGAAGACAGTATTCGACTGAAAGCGGGCACATACGAGCAAGCGAAAGATATCGATGTTTTAATCGAAACTGACTAGGCATGATCAACCGTTTAGATTTTAATATTAATGTTGAACCTAATTATGCTGTATCAGTAAAAGTTAACCGATCCACGAGCATCGTTTGATAAAAATAGCTGGCACTAAGATTGTGCCGCCTCAATGCCTTGCAGTTATCAATTCACTTCATGGGCGCAGGAGACCTTAAAACACCTTTCCGAGCGCCCAAGCTGGTGCCGTGCGGCCAGGGCGCGCCATCGGAGGCATGAGCATAGCAAACTGCCGTGAGATAGGGAAAATGGCGGAGGGAGCGTCATCCATCCGCCATACTTATAGAGTCCACAGAGCACCACTCATTCATAACTTTACCTTTAAGTATAGTTAGTTAGGGAACTTTACATTTTCACAGGCACCATAGACATCCACTCAATCCCATGTAAAATGGTATACAAATAGGCAACTAGATGGATATCATGATATGGATCCCACTTCATCATTATCGACGACCAAAAAGGGCGATCACCTTCCGGGCAAACTGGCTCCCGTCGTACTGAGGAAGCTGCCTGATGGTTGGCATGCGGATGGAGGCAATCTCTATCTACTAGTCCGGGGAACAAGCCGCTCGTGGGTGTTTCGCTATACCTCACCGACCGACAACAAACGCAAGAACATGGGCCTCGGTTCGTTGGAGGCAGTATCTCTTGCCCGTGCCCGCGAACTGGCCCGCGAATACCGTGCGCTCGCCAAAGATCGGCAAAACCCTGTTGATCCAATGCAACTGCTTGCCGATGCCAAGGCGGCACGGCTGGGCAAGCAAGCCAAACAGAAGACTTTCAAAGAATGCGCCGAGCTGTATCTAGAGCTCCACCGGTCGGGATGGGCAAATGCCAAGCATGCGCAGCAGTGGGAGAATACCCTGTGCACGTACACATATCCTCTTATCGGCGATATCATTGTATCGGACATTGATACCGGACATGTGAGTTCATGCCTTCTACCGATCTGGAAGACTAAGACCGAAACGGCAAAGCGTCTGCGGGGGCGCATTGAGAATATTCTGGATTGGGCCAAAGTCAGCGGATATCGGGATGGCAATAATCCAGCGCAATGGCGCGGCCATCTAGATAAGCTACTGCCAGCACCGACGAAGATCGCCAAAGTTACTCACTATCCGGCACTTCCATACGAAAAGATCGGGACTTTTATGATGGAGCTCAGGGGCAGAAGCGGGGTTGCAGCCCGGGCGCTTGAGTTCACTATCTTGACAGCTGGACGCTCGGGCGAAATTCGAAATGCATCGTGGGATGAGTTCGATCTGAACAAGCGGCTTTGGACAATCCCAGCCGAGCGAATGAAGATGCGTCGTGAGCACGAAGTGCCATTGTCTGACGCGGCGATTTCAATCTTGAAGGCCCTTCCTAGAACCGCCTCGCCATACGTATTTCCAGGAGCCCGGGAACACAAACCCATGTCAGACATGACCATGAGTAAGGTCATTCGGCGTATGGGAGACCAGACGACGACGGTCCACGGCGCACGGAGCACATTTAGGGACTGGGCCGCCGAGACCACCGCATACCCACGGGAGGTCGTGGAGATGGCGCTGGCACATTCCATTGAGAACAAGGTCGAAGCCGCGTATCGACGAGGCAACCTGTTAGCTAAGCGGTCACGTCTGATGGACGACTGGGCAAAATACTGCGCGGTTGTGCTTGCCGAAGAGAATGACAACATCACACCAATACGGGGGGCGTCATGAATCCGGGCTGGAAGACCAAGTTGCCTCGGGCGGTTCGGCATCAAGTTGACGTGGCAAACCGAGCTATAGAACAGATTAACTCTGACCTCGAATTGTTCCCTCGATACGGAAGGCCTCGCAGGTTCACCTATAAAAAGCCAGCTATCATCGCAGGCTCCACTACCGATGAGTTAAACCGAAGGTTTAAAACCCTTGAAGAGATCCTTGGGCCTCGCACTCGTGGAAATGTAAGGTGGGGACGTGTCGCACAGTATGCTGAGTTGCGAGATGAATTTGAGCGTCTCCGAGCAGCGGGTGTCTCACTTCCAAGCGATAGCTCTTTGTCAGCCGAGGCATGCTGGCACGGCCTAGGCGATTGGCTTCGTCGGTATGGTTACTCTCGTTATTCCGATGCGGGGTTAGCGAAAAATGGCAGAAAACGCGAGATTATATGTAGGACAAAATGTGGCTCCGCGTTCAACCGGGTTAAACAAGTTTTAGAAAACACCCCCCTAAAGATCGGCAAACTATAAAATCGGTAGGCTCACTTGATCTATGGTCTCCATGAACACCTTCACAACGATGGTGGTAACATATGGAGCACCAAGCAATGCATTCAGTACCTCTCTCACAAGCATCGGATAATGGCTTCCGTGCACTACGTATCCAACAAGTTCTCGACAAAACTGGCCTGAGTCGGACCCACACCTACCGCCTCATCGAAAAAGGCGATCACCCCAAACCCATCCAGTTATCTGAACGCGTCTTCGTCTGGAGCGAAGATGATATCAACGCGTGGCTGAAAGCCAAGTTTGAAGGAGAGGGCTCATGATTACTCGGTCGCAGGTAACTGGGAAAACGGTCGGGCAGGTGCTCAATCAATATAAGGAGCTCTCACGTAACGGGTTCGACTACGTTGATCATCAAAACGGTCCAATCCCAAGGTCGCCCCACGAACGCCAACAGTGGTGCGACCATCTCCACAGTGCGGACGGTATCGGAGAAATCACCACGGCCTGCGAGTACATCCTTTCTCTGGATATTCCGGATTGGTGGACTAGCTACACACTCAAGCATCAGGCTGAGCGCTGGGGTCGCCGGAATGGCTATTTTGGATATGTCAGTAATGGGGCCGTAATCGTTGCCGCGATCCTATGCGGTTTCACCATCCTTCGCCTGGATAACGACCCGAACTGCATGTTCCCTGAGAAAGATAACGAGCTTTTTCATCGTGAGCGGCGGAGGATCGGATAATGGCTACACATCCAAACCTTACCGCGATACAGTTCTCGAGGGGGCATAACAAATTCGATAACAAACCTGAGCAACTCCAGTGCACCGACTTCGACGAATTTGAGCAAGCGGTTCTTGCTGATGTTTCCCAAGAAAAAGGGCAAACGTATATTTGCTCTCCGCTGCAGTCTGGCATCCACTATCAAAAGCCAGAAAAATATTCTGATGAGGACACTTGGCGCTTAAAGGGTCACGTACTACCTCGTCAGTTCATTGCCTTTGATTTCGATGGCTTCTCTCGCCCTGAGGTATTCGAATCCATGAAGGCATTCATGGAGAGCTACAGGGGTTTCGGTTACACAACGGCCAGTCATACCGACAAGCAACCGCGTGCCCGCGTGATCCTTATGGCTAGCAGCTTGATGACACGTGGAGAGTGCGAAGCGGCATCAGCAAGCCTTGAGCGAATGGTCGCGATGGCGGTGGCCCCTGACGAGATCACTTTCGACAAATCGGTTTATCGGGGTGAACAGCCTATCTATACACCGGTCGTAGGGGCGGAGATATTTCACTTCGATGGAAATCCAGTCGACGTTGGAGCCGTGCTGGGCATGCCGTCAAAAATCAAGCGTACATCACGCGTGGATTTAGGTGACTGTGGCGATTTTACTTTACCTGTATCTGTGGCCGATGGATCGGGTCGCGAAAGCACCATTCTCAAGTATGCCGGTAAACTTCGGGCCAGTGGTCTGGATCAGGAAGCCATCGATCAGGCATGCCTGGATTATAACCAATGCCATATCGCACCGCCGTTGGGTGACGATATCGTTCTTGATCGCGCACGCCGGTATGCTCCGGACGCGAAGGCATCTGACGTGCTGAGCCAAGCTGATGGCTGGGGCGACCCTCAACCCATCAAAGACGCGCTTCCGCCAATCCCTCCGTTTAACCTCAGTTTGCTGCCAGAAGAGGTCGCGGACTATGTGAAAGATGTTGCAGAACGGATGTGCTGCCCCATCGAGTTTCCGGCCATCGGTGCGTTCCTAACGTTGGCGACCGCAATTGGCTCCAGGGTCCACTGCAAGCCCTATGAGAAGGACACCTGGATTGTTCCGGGAGGAGCCTGGGGGATGATCATCGCCCGCCCCAGCCAGCTCAAGTCACCGCCGTTATCTGAGATGCTGCGGCCTTTGCGGGTAATCGACGGCGCTGCTTTCATTCAGTTTCAGCAAGACGAGGCTCAGTATAAAATCGACAAGGCCATCTATGATCATCAGGTCAAAGCGGCGGTCCGCAAAGGTAACCGTAACCCTGGCGTTTCATGCCCCACTGAGCCCCAGCGCACCCAGCACGTCGTCAACGATACGACCTATGAAAAGATGATCGAAATCGCAGGAGCAAACCCAAATGGCGTATTGATGTTTCGCGACGAACTGATCGGCTGGTTGCACTCGCTGAACAAGGAGAACCAACGTGAAGCCAAGGGCATGTTCCTAACGGGCTGGACCGGGACCGAAGGGTACAATACCGACCGCATCGGGCGGGGCCATGTGCGTGCTGAGCAACTCAATATCTCCGTGCTAGGTACGATCCAGCCTGGGGTTCTTAAAAGCGTCGTAAATGGTGCCCTCAACGGCGGCGAGGGAGATGACGGACTGATCCAACGCTTTCAGTTCGCTGTCTATCCGGACGCCGTACGCAAGTTTGTCAAGGTTGATCGCCATCCCGATTTTCAAGCGCAGCAGCATTACGAAAACCTGGTCAGCCAACTGGTCTCACTCGACCCCGCTGCGGTCGGTGCTAAGTTTACTTTTGACGGCAAGGCGTACCTCCACTTCGATGACGAGGCACAAGAGATCTTCGATGATTGGCGGCAAGCCCTTGAAGACCGCCTACGCGAAAGTGATAGCGATGAAACGCCAACCATGTTGGCCCACCTCGGCAAATACCGCTCGCTGTTTCCCAAGATTGCGCTAGTGCTGCATCTAGCAGGCGGTGGGGTCGGGCCAATTGGTAAAGTTTCCGCACGGCGCGCACAGGCGTGGGCCCTGCTTCTAGAGAGCCATGCGCGGCGGATGTATCACACGGCCACGAACCGGACGATCCAATCTGCGGGTTCGCTCGCGAACAAGATCAAAGCAGGGCGGCTCGCGGACGGCTTCACGCGATCTGACATTATGCTGAAGGAATGGGCTGGGCTCCGCACCGCTGATGAAGTCCGAGCTGCCCTTTCGGTGTTAGAAGACCTCGGTTGGCTGAAACTTATCGAAGAACGCAATACGGGCGGACGTCCCGCGCAGCGCTACTACATCAACCCGAAAGTAATGACGACGGGTAAAGTTGCAGCATGACAAGTATTGGGTTCTTTCCCTTTTTTGGGGGGAGAATGATGAGCGTTTTCAACATACCGATATTGGGTATCACGTGAATACGCGCCGCAACCTACCCCAAAAAAGGGGAATAAACGAACCGCCACCAGTCGAAAGGATAAGTTTCGATGAAAAATTATATAGACGAGCTACGAACAGCTGCTGATGATGAATTAGCGCGCGTTGAACGGTCAAAACTTAACAGCCGCCATAGCGACAGTCGGGTCAATTGCGACAAGCCTCTGACTCAGCAGATCGAAGAGCTAATGCGCAGCCTTCCCCCGACCGAACGGCAGCGTCGCTGGACGATGGCGGAGTTCGTCGCGCGGCTTTCAGGCCGTTATACTCCCCGACCACACGCTATGCAGGTCGGTGAAGCGCTTAGGGCTTTAGAGTGGTGCCAAAGTCGGGACTGGACGAACAAGGGAGCAGGACGGCGGTATTGGTTCCAAAAGCCAAATAACACCCGTATATAATATGTTGGCTTGACTTCAACACTCTGAAACAGGCTATGATTTGAAAGGAAACTGAATATCAAAGTGATGAGATCTGGAATTTGACATATATGGAGCATCAATTTCGGCCATGACTGAAATTCAAGACCCTTTCTCAATAGAGCTAGATGCAGATACGCATAATCTTCTTGAAGAAGTTGATACGCTTCTAAACTTGATAAATAAGCGACGTCCCTTCACACCGGAGACTCAGCATAAGCTTGCTACGGCTTTTTTGCCGGATCGAGTGACAGCAAGCTTGAATATGGAAGGGATAACAGTAACGCGGCGCCAAACGCTTGCGATGATGGACGCGATGACACTTTCCGAGAATACTTCAAAGGCAGAGCAAGAGTTATTAAATGCGCTTAAGGCTGATGAATATGTCTACGATATAGCTATCGAAAACCATCCAGTTTCAGAGAATGTAGTTCGAGAAATTAATTCTTTAATTCTTGAAGGCGTTGATGGTCGCGGTGGCGTGTACAGATCCGAGATGGTTGAGATCTCGGGAGCATCGTATCAACCGCCTAATCCAGGCGATGTACCAGACCTAATCCAAGAACTCATAAAGGTTTACGAGACTACAAGTTCTATTAACCCGATACTCAGAGCGGTCTGGTTACATGCTCAATTTACACACATCCACCCCTTTGTTGATGGTAACGGCAGAACTGGGCGACTTCTTCAAGACTTTTCACTCCTGTCAGATAAGCTATTTCCGACTGGAATCCCGTCTGCCCATCGAGACAATTACTATGAAGCTCTTGAGCTTTCCGATGATGGACAGTGGAATAAAATTGTCCAAATGGTCTCAAACTTCCAGCTAAACATATGCTCGAAGGTGCAGGCGTTACTTGACGAAGAGAAACAGCGTGCAAGTTTTCTACAACGAATTGCAAAATCCGCTCGAGATGAAAAGGCGGGAACTCTCCATAAACAATATCTTGTCTGGTCCCGTAGAATGAAGCAATTCGCAGACTCAATGGTTACGCAATCGGATGAATTGAATGAGCTTTCCGATGAATTACATATTCAGTCGGAGCTCTTTGATTTAATTGACTTCCAAAAATGGAAACAAATATCCGAAAAAGGTAGTGATACGCAGACTTGGCTACTTCGTCAAAATTGGTACCACGATGGTGATTTATTCTTCCGTTCAATAATGTATTTCCGCAGGCACGAGTTCACTCCTTTTGATCAAATGGATCGTGATGCTTTGTATGGCACTGTCGCCTTGCAGCTGACTGGAGGACAACCACCATTCATCGAGCGATTCGATTTTTCCGGAGGGTTTTCTGACCGAGAATTACGGTTCCGTCAGCTTTTGTGGGCTAACGACAAGCTTTGTGTGTTCAAGTACAATGGTGAAACGTGGGTAGATAAGTTCGACAATGAACGGGGGAAATGGTCGTGTGAGGAAGTTTTGTCCACCAGCGAGATCACCCAGCAAATATTTGAAGATATGTTTGGCCGCAAACTTGGCCTAAATTTATAACCGGTCGATAACAGAAGGGAAGCTATTTCATCAACCCCGATCTTCACCCCGTCGCCGCGTCGAGGTTACTTTTCACTTCTTCCAGCGCATCGAAGATGCCTTCAATCACGTTCTCGTTGCCGCTGAATAACGCCTCGGGGCCGCCGCCATGGATCGCGCTGAACGGCGACTCATAAAGCGCTGCCGGGTCCATCACGCCGCGTGAAGTCAGTTGATCAATGACCATTTCGATAAATCGGATTTGCGGCGGCGTCAGGCTGCGGTCGTTCAAGAATGTTGAGAATGCAGCCTGCGCCGCTGCGCGGTCCAATCCGACAAGCGTCCTTACAAAGTAGGCCAACGAGGGGGCGTTGCTTTTTTGCAGAAGTCCGTCCAGCAATACCTCACCGTCGTCTTCTCCGATTTCGACAAGCGTCTTTTCCAGGGTCGCAAGATCGGTTTCGGTCAGCGGCTGGTTGTTTCTTAACCGATGGATGACGAGATCGTCGTGGTGATCCGCGAGGAATCTTTTGACCTTCTTCTCGTACTGTAGGCCCGTCATCTTGGGCATGGAGATCGGCTCGTCAGTCCGCACGCCTTTCACCTCGTCCTCAAAATCGGTGAACACGATACTGCGTTTCTTTTTCTCAAGTAATGGCACGAGCCCGCGAAGTCGCACGCGCATGTCCTCCAGCCCGTTGAGGTCCATGCCATCCCAAAACACGGTCTCTTGCATCGATGCTAAATAACTCAGCTGCGCACGAACGGATGGAATGCTGCCTTTCTCTTCCAATAACATTGCGACTTCGACCATCCGTTTGCGATGATTTTCATAAGCCGCTGCATCGCCTTGAACGAGAGCCAACTGCATCTTTAGTGCGGCGAGGTCGAACATCCGTGATTCAATCTCGTCGGTCGCGACCTCGGTGGGTACGCCGGAAACCTCGTGCTGAAGCCGCCCCACATCTTCGTCACTCAGCTGGGCCCAGCTATCACGCTGACGATAGTGATCGACCGCCTCCTGATGCATCCGCACGATGAAGTTGTCCTGGTTCATCGCTGATACTTCGCCGTGAAGCGTGTCGGTCAGCGCTTCCGTGAGCTTCGCCTCGGGGTCCATGTCCTTACCTCGCTGCACCACGGTGAGGAGCTCAACGCGAGAACGGAACAGGCGTACACCAAGCGGCACCGCACCGCCGGACTCAATGCCGTCCGGATTCTCCCGGAAAAAGTCGAAGTTGAAACAAAAGTCAAAGACGCGGAAGTCTTCCTTGTCCTGACCGGGACCGAACAGATCAGGACATAGGCGCGTACCCCGACCGATCATTTGCCAGAATTTGATGCGCGAATAGACCGGCTTGAAGAATACGAGGTTCGCCACTTCCGGGACATCGATCCCGGTATCAAGCATATCCACTGAAATCGCTATATGCGGCATTTTATCTTTGCGGGAGAAGTCGTCGAGAACGCTTTGCGGATACTTCACATAATTGTCGATGATGCGTGCAAAGTGACCATGATAATGCGGATAGTGATGATTGAACCGCTCCTCAATGAACGTCGCGTGTTCATGGTTCCGTGCGAAGAAAATGGTTTTGGCCAGGCGGTCACCACCGTCAACCTTATGGCCGTTCTCCATAACATGCCTCAGCACCTTGTCTACGGTATTGATGTTGAATAGCCATCCGTTAATAGCGCTCCCATTGACCCGAGCCGGGAAAGTGCCCGGCTCCACATCGTCTCCCCAGTCGAGGCTCTCCCACTGTTCCTTTTCCTCATCGCTCAGGGAGTCGTAATCGATACCTTCGCGTGGGAACTTGAGGTCAACCTGCTCGACCTTGGGCGGAACCAAATAGCCGTCCGCGACCGCCGTATCAAGTTCATAGGCATCCGTCGGCACGCCCGGTTCCAGTGAGAAAAGCCTGTAGGTATTCTTGTCCACGTTCTCGCTTGGCGTTGCCGTCAGGCCGACTAGCAGCGAGTCGAAATACGCGAATATCGCCCCGTACTTCTGATAAACGGAGCGGTGGGCTTCATCGATGATAATCAGATCAAAGTGTCCGACGCCGAACCGCGCCTCATTGCCCTTGGTTTCATCAATCAATCCCATCATCGTCGGATAGGTGCTGACATATACACGCCCCGTCTTGTTCTTCTCGGTCACCAGGTTGACGGGGCTAGACTCAGGAAGGTGTGCTTTGAAGGCGTTGACCGCCTGGTTAACCAAGGACACACGGTCGGCCAGGAACAAGGCCCGCTTGATCCATCCCGCGCGCTGCAACAAATCCACGAGCGCGATTGCCGTTCGGGTTTTACCGGTCCCCGTCGCCATCACCAACAGCGCCTTGCGGCGAGCTTTGGTAAAATCAGCGCCGATGCTGGCGATGGCGCGCTTCTGGTAATACCGCTCGACGATTTCTTCCTTGATGCCGGACGCGTCAATCGGTTGCCGGTGCGCGCGTCGGTGGATCAGGGTCGCGAGTTCGTCCTTTTTGTAATACCCAGCAACGATACGGGGCGGATAAGCGACATCATCCCATAGGAAGGTCTTGTACCCGTTTGTATAAAAGATAATTGGCCGCTGACTATGCATGGCTTCCAGGCAATCGGCGTAAAGTTTTGCCTGCTGCTGCCCGACCTGTGGATCGACCATGGTCTTCTTCGCTTCAATCACTGCCAGCGGCTTTCCGTCGTCGCCCCATAGAACATAGTCGGCGAACCCCACCCCTTTGGCATTCGGCATGCCGGCGACTTGGTATTCGCGATCCTGCGGCTTGTCCAAGGGCCACCCAGCCCGCTGCAAGGCAAGATCGATGATGCGACGTCGTGTGGTGTCCTCATTCCAATCGTGTGTTTCCGGGATGGCCTCGTTCTCGGCCTTGATCGCAGCCAACTGATCGCTAAGGGCGGCGAGCTCATCTTCCACCTCCTTCTTCGCCTCGTCCGACGCCGTCAACTTCTCCTGAAGCGCCTCCAGCTCCTCAATACTTATCGGACTTAGTTGGCCCGTGGCCTGTGGCACAAGGGACGGATCGAAGGTCTTGTCCCTTAGGTTCTCCGCGCCCTTCCGCAGGTACGTGCGGCCTGCCCAATAGAGGACGTGATAGAGCTCCTCCAAAACCTCCAGCGCCTTCTCAGGCGGGGGTATCTTATTGCCGTGAACGGCATTGTTGCCCGCAACCCGCACGTATTCGGCCTTCTGCCACACCGCCTCCGGCAAAAGTTCACGAAATGATGGATCGGTGATGTAGCCGTCTAACGTCGTTACCTTTGGAGGCGACAAGCTCTTATCGACCTTGAACACCCGCTTGATCAGGCGCTCAAGCGCGTGGCGTGCGTGGAAACACGATGCGCGGGGGTCACCGTAAACATGGTTTTCTGCATAACTTGCGCTCTCCGCGACATGCGGAAATTCTTGTATTAAGAATGTGAAGTTATCAGAGACTTCCATAGGGCTAGCTAATTTCTCGGGTTGGGGCGAATTTAGAGCACTTGAACCTTAGCTTAAGTCCTTCTTCTAGAGTGCTTCCAGCTTTCCACCATAGATGAACTATAATCATGCTGTTTCTTCACTTTTCTTGCCAAGGCGACGAAGGCCTTCAATCATTTCATTCTGAGCAGCTTCAAGTGCTCCCATTTTCTGTCGCGCAATCTTAATTTCTCTCGCTGTTTGGAGTAGTTGTTCTACGGCTTTCGCCTCGACCGACTCTTTGTCCAGTAATGGAACATCTAAGTCAGCAAGACGGTCGGTGTTTATAGACTTGTTTGTGGACCCACGCATTAGCGGCACTAACAACTCATCTTTGTGAGCCAAAAGATAATAAAAAATTACGTCGATATCAGTTTCTTTTGATTTTGGAGTTAGAACGGCTGTAATCGACGAAGCGTCAAATTTCTCTTTAACAAGATGGATAGTCTTGATTGCAGCGTGACCATGGCCGGTGGCGGAAACTGTCGGTATGCAAATGGCCTCACCCTCGAATGCAAAACTATTTGATCGTCTCGGTATAACTGACGAAGTGATAAAGGGGTACTCGCCCTCATCAAGCGCGGACGCAGCAGCAGCGGGTCCCTTCGTGATGTTGAAAAGATCACCCAATCGCTTCAGGCGGCTTTTTTCTGGATAGCGATGTCCACTCAAATAGAATGGGGGGCACAAATCATAGTTATTTGCTCTGATTTCCTCTACCCGGACTATTCTGTGTTTCCTTGGGTCATCAATCCGAGTCCTACTCTCAGGCTTGTTCCAGCAATCAAGTATCTCCGAAAAATCTGAGCCTTCTACTGCGCTTTTCGATGCATCGTCCGCGAACCCATCGTTTTCAACGCGATAGAACCAGGTCGACTCAGTAGTCCCTCGCTTCGAAAATATAAGAATCGAGGTATCGACGCTCGCGTACGGCTTAAAAACCCAGTGCGGTAGCTTTATAACGGCTTCAAGATTCATGCGCTCGACTAGCATCTGCCGCACTTGTGTATGAGCTTTACTGTCAGATTCGAGTACACCTGCTGGCACCACAACCGATGCTCGACCACCAGTTCTCATCACCCGCTCGAATAGCGCCAAAAATAGAAGTTCAGTTTTTTTTGTTTTTACAGTCTGGAGAATATCCCTCGCAGTACTCTCATAGTCTAGGCTTCCCGAAAAAGGCGGATTGGCAAGGATTAGGGAGTACGTCTCAGCATCGTCATTGCCTGCCTCAGCCAGGGAATCCTTGTAGCGAATATCTGGGTTTTCTACACCGTGTAGCATCATATTCATGCTACCGATGCGAAGCATAGTGTTATCAAAATCGTAACCGTGGAAGGTCTCTTCTGCGAACCGGCGACGGGCAGTGCCATCTTTGAAGATTTCGTCGCTGTGATGCTCGACAAGATACTCCGACGCCGCGATAAGGAACCCCGCCGTACCGCAGGCCGGGTCGCAGATGACGTCTTTGGGGGTTGGGACGGTCATATCCACCATCAGCTTAATGATGTGGCGAGGTGTGCGGAATTGCCCATTCTGGCCCGCCGATGCGATCTTGCTGAGCATGTACTCATAAAGGTCGCCTTTCGTATCCTTGTCCGACATATCGATTGCATCTAGCTGATCCACGACGTTCGCCAGGACGCGGGGCGTCGGTATAATGAACAGGGCATCTTTCATGTGGTGAGTGTACGTCGAAACTGTCTCCTCGCCTGCGCCATCCTTTTGACCGATGGTCTTGATAAACGGGAAGACGTCGTCGCGCACGGTCGCAAACATTTTCTCAGGGGCCGTTTCCTTGAAGCGTGACCAGCGCAGCTGATCCTGTTCGGGGGTAAACACCGGGTCTTCAATTTCGGCGTCTAGCCGCGCGGCCTTCCGCTCTCTAAGCGTGTGAAGTTCGTCAAGGCGTTTAATGAACAAGAGATAGGTAAGTTGTTCGATAACAGAGAGCGGATTCGATACACCGCCCGACCACATCGTGTTCCAGATGCCGTCAATTTTTGACCTTAATTCGCCCGTGATCATGCCGCCCCCAAAGTAAATTCCGCTCTGCGCCCAAAACAACGCATGCGTGAATTTTAAGTCTCTATAACTAATGCACATTTTACAAGTTTTGGGTTGAAACTTTACACGTTCGAAAAATTACACCGTGTTGAAAGCGCAATATCTATACGGGGGGCGGGTCATAGATTCCAATCCATGTGCCCCGGGGGGGCAGGGTATCCGCTGCGACTTTGCTTTTACTGATATCAAGAAATAGATGGACTGTGATGAAGCCAATCACGGAGCCAAGTGGTTCAAAAAAGGCATATAAATTGGCATACATTGTAAATATGCATGCTAAATACACTGATTTTATTGAGGTTATGGCGGAGGGAGCGGGATTCGAACCCGCGATACGGTTTCCCGCATACACGCTTTCCAAGCGTGCGCCTTCAGCCACTCGGCCACCCCTCCGCAAGACCTAAACGGTCGGGCGGGAAACTAGCCTGACCAAAGCCGCCCCGCAAGAGGGTTTGATAAATCTTTGCAAAGTCTCAAATTTCGTCCCACATAGTTAATAGTTATTAACGAATTCGAGCGACACTGCGGTGATGAGAACTGCATTTCTTTTGGGCTGGTTTCTGATGCTCTGCGCGTTTGCCGTCGCGGGCGCCGAGACCATTGCGCGTACCCTTCCGGGCGGCACCGGCTGGGTCCTGTCGACGTCTGAATTGTGGCGTGCACTCTGGCCCAGCTCATACCTGCTTGCTGAAGTCAGGCTAAGCAATACCCTGCCCTGGCTTTGGGATCCTTTAATTGTCTGGTTCCTGAGCCCGCCCGCATGGGCGCTTTTTGGATTGCCCGGCGTTGTTCTGGCATGGACTTGTCGTCCGAACCGGGTCCTAAGCGCCGACCAGGAAGAAGAATTACGCGAGCATGAGGCCTCATTATTTTTGTACGATGAATTAGCCAGCGAGGCTAGAAAATGGGCGCGCGATGAAGGCAGTAACCTGGACGAAGATGACCGGTTGCCAACGCATGAGCTTATCGATCTGTTTGAAAAAGAAGATGACGACGACGGCTTCAATGGTCATGCCGATCCATTGCCGGAATTCGTCAAACCGTCCGAACGCTAATCGCCTGTCGTCTTGAGCGCAGCCAGAAAAGCGGATTGTGGGATTTCCACGTTGCCGATCTGGCGCATCCGCTTTTTACCCTTCTTTTGCTTCTCCAAAAGCTTCTTCTTACGCGTGATGTCGCCGCCGTAACATTTCGCCGTGACGTCCTTGCGCATGGCACTGACCGTTTCGCGGGCAATCACCTTGCCACCAATTGCGGCTTGAATTGCGATCTTGAACAACTGCCGCGGGATCAGATCCTTGAGCTTTTCACAGACCTGACGACCACGGGATTCAGCGTGCGAGCGATGGGCTATAAACGCCAACGCGTCCACAGGCTCCGCATTGACGAGGATCGAGATTTTCGAAAGATCGCCCTCGGCATATCCAATCAATTCGTAGTCAAAGCTCGCATAGCCGCGTGATACCGACTTCAGGCGATCATAGAAATCAAACACGACTTCGTTCAACGGCAATGTGTAGACGACCATCGCGCGGTTACCGACATACGTCAGTTCCTGTTGCACGCCGCGGCGCTCTTCACAGAGACTAAGGACTGACCCCAGATAGTCATCTGGCACCATGATCGAAGCCTTGATCAACGGCTCTTCGATATAATCAATTGAAACCGGGTCCGGCATGTCGACAGGATTATGAAGTTCCTTCATCGTGCCGTCGGTCATGTAGACTTTATAGACCACACTCGGGCTTGTTGTGATCAAATCCAGATCAAATTCCCGCTCCAGTCTTTCCTGCACAATCTCGAGGTGCAGCAAACCCAAGAACCCGCATCTGTAGCCGAAACCCAGTGCGGCCGAGCTCTCGGCTTCATAATGGAAGCTGGCATCATTCAGGTGCAATTTCGCCAACGCATCACGCAGGTCTTCGTATTCGGATGCGTCTGTCGGGAACAAACCACAGAACACGACCGGAATGGATGGCTTAAATCCTGTAAGCGGCTCAGCCGTCGGGCGCTTGTCTTCAGTGATGGTATCGCCAACAGACGTTTCAGCGACGGTCTTGATCGCCGCCGTCATATAGCCAACATCCCCGGGGCCAAGCGCCTCGATCTTCGTTGGCTTTGGGGTGAAAACACCGACCTGATCCGCCTGGTGAATGGATTGTTCTTGCATCAGCTTCAGGCGCATGCCGCGTTTCAACGTGCCCTCATACACACGCACCAGCGTCATGACGCCCAAGTACGTGTCGTACCAGCTATCAACCAAAAGTGCCTTCAGTGGGGCCGCTGGATCGCCCTTCGGGGGCGGCATTTTTTTAACAATCGCTTCTAAAACATCCGGGACACCCATGCCTGTTTTAGCAGAGATTAACAGGGCATCAGATGTATCAATCCCGATCACATCTTCGATCTGCTCCTTGATCCGCTCAGGCTCAGCTGCGGGTAAATCTGCCTTGTTCAGAACAGGGATAATCTCAAGGTCGTTCTCAATCGCCAGATAAACGTTAGCCAGTGTTTGCGCCTCGACACCTTGTGTGGCGTCGACAACCAACAACGCCCCTTCACAAGCAGCCAGCGAACGGCTGACTTCGTAGGAGAAGTCCACATGGCCCGGCGTATCGATGAGATTGAGGGTATACTCGTCGCCATCAGCAGCCTTGTACTTGAGGCGAACGGTCTGCGCCTTAATCGTAATGCCGCGCTCGCGCTCAATATCCATATTGTCGAGCACTTGCTCTTTCATCTCACGTTCCATCAACCCGCCACAAACCTGAATCAGTCTGTCAGCAAGGGTCGACTTCCCATGGTCGATATGGGCAATGATCGCAAAGTTGCGGATTTTTGAAATGTCTGTCATGGCGCGGGTATGTAGCACCCGTAGAAGTGCTTTTCCATCCTTATCGCAATACTACATGTCACCAAGCTGTAATGACGCGAATTCAAGCTGGCGATCGGCCAGTAATCGGCGGTATTCGTTGCTTTCAAACTGGTAGCCACAAACCATGCAACCAACATTCGAGGTATCGAGATTATCTGACAAAATACCATCAACCGTATTTTGTGCTTCACCACACTGAGGGCATTGCACAGGAAGAATGTCCGCACTTTTCAGCGTATCGCCTTTGACGTTGTTCATTATTATCCCTTTACGCCGCAGGCTTTGGACGCCGCTTTATACGCCGCTGTAAATCCACTTAAAGAAAATGTATCGACCGTAAGGGTGCCGCGGCTTGAGTTTCCACGCACACTCAGCGTCTGGCCACGGATCATGCTTTTCACCAATGGTGCATCCTCATACGCAAAGGCCAGTCCGCCGTCAGCAAACATCTCATGGGACGCACCGCCGATTTTGGCCGTAATTTTACCCTTCTTCTGGTACGTGTACCCCGCCTCAAGACTGACAAACCCGATCATGCCGTCGCCAGGCCGGTGCGAGACAAGCAGGAAAACATCACCGCGGCGGGTGTATTTTCCTTCGGATTTGGTCGGCACACTGGCGGCATAACATACTTTGGCGCCGCCATCCGAGCGGGCATGCGCCTCCCAGGCTTCAAATTTACCCAGAAATTCTGCATACGCCGGGCTGGTTGCAAGCATAAATGCAAACAAGCCAGAAAATAGGACGACCGTTGATCTGAAAATTGACACAGTATTCATACCCATCGTGATATACCGTACGGCCTTGGCTCCGCAAGGACCGATATACGCTTGTTTAAAAAATTAATGAAAGTAAGTCCATTGAAGACTGATCCGCTTATTTGTGATGTCACCCGTGGCACAATGGTTGAAAGCCGCCACCGGGTTCATGCAATGATTTGTGACCACACAGGCCCCATTAAAACCTGGGGTGATCCTGATCTCATGTTTTATCCGCGCTCGGCAATCAAATTTATGCAAGGGCTTCCGCTTGTGGAAAGTGGTGCCGCCGACGCCCACCAGGTTGCAGAAAATGAGCTGGCGCTTGCCTGCGCATCCCATTCCGGGACGGCCAAGCATGTCACCACGGTATCCGCGTGGCTTGAGCGGCTCGGGCTCGGTGCCGATGATCTCGGATGCGGCGCACATTTACCATATCACATTGAGTCAGCCCACGACATTATTCGCACAGGGAATGCACCCACCAAGCTCAACAATAATTGTTCTGGCAAGCACGCCGGGTTCCTGACGACTGCGCTTCATTTAAATGAGCCAACTGCAGGATACCTAGACACGGATCATCCCGTGCAAAAACGTCTTTTTGATATCCTCGAAAGTTTTGGCGAAGAAAGCCTGGCCGACACCGGGCGTGGCCATGATGGCTGTGGTATTCCCGTGTACGGCATGACGCTACGCGCCCTCGCAAAAACCGCACAAAAGATGTCCGAGCCGAAAGGTCTTGGAGATACAAGGGGACCCGCGGCAACGCGGATTCTTAAGGCTGTAACCACACATCCCTTTATGGTTGGCGGTCCGGGGCGATTTGATACTGACGTCATGACGGCTTTGGGTGGCGCGGTCGCGACCAAAGGCGGCGCAGAGGGTGTTCATGTTGCGATTGCACCTGAGCAAGGTCTCGGGATTGCCCTGAAGACCGAAGATGGCGAAAAGCGCGCCGGGGATGTTGCCATGGGCTGGCTGTTGATGGAGGCCGGCCTTTTGCCAGCGCAGGCACAACGCGCCATCGAACCGCACTTAAGGCCAACTTTGCGCAACGCAGGCGGAGACGCTGTCGGCACGATCAAAGTGTCGAACGACTAGGCTCGAATTCGCCCACCACGATCAGCGCGACGATCTGACGGGCGCGCCAAAAAGGGAAATATTTTGCCAACAGGCCTACTCAGAATACTGCTCTACCTCGCGTGTATCGCGTCGATCGTGATTCTCACATGGTTTTTTGTCGAACTGCGACATGGTGAAGATGAGCAAACGCGCGCTGAGTTCCACGCGCGCTCAGCGGAATTCGCACAAGAGGTCGAACATGATGTCGCCATTGCACTTCAGCAGACCTTAAGCGTAAGCGCACTTTTTGAGTCGACCAAAAGCTTGAGTGAGCTGGAATTTTCGCGATTTATTATTCGGTCCAGGTTTTTTCAGGATTCTCCGTCAATCAGAGGCGTCGCGGCTATACCGTTACTCACCAAAGATGAGCTCCCTGAATTCAACGCCGCATTGAGGGCCCGGGACCACGAACGGGAAGCACTTGGTTATACCCCATTCCAAGTAACTGAAGTGCCGGGTCAGAGTACCTATGCCCCTGCAACGTATGTTGAATCTCCGTCAGGACGACAGGGCATACTTGGATTTGATATCACAACCAGCCCCGAAAGAATGCGGGCCGCACGCACGGCACTATTGCTCGCGCAGCCGCACATGACTTCACCCATCACACTTTCACAGGATGGCAAAACAGACATAACCAGCGTGCTTATCCTTGCCGCGGTAAAGAGTGGCGGGAATATGGGCTTGCGACCCTACAAGGGCCTTCTGGAGGACCGGACAACGTTTATTGGGACGAGCTACTCGCCGTCCATCGCAATCGACGAAATGATAAGGTCAAATTCCTCGCGTGAATTTTTCAGCGTTCATATTTCCGATGTAACGGATGCAGAGCCGATATCAATTTACGGCGCGCCACTTGTATCAACAGAACCTGCGCTTTCCGTTTCCCATCAACTGGTCTTTGGTGGCAGGGTCTGGTCAATCGATTTTACCTCGACCTCCATGCTCAACGTCAATCGAGGCTCCTACGCCTTTATCTTTTTGGGTGGCGTTGGAGTGGTTTTGGTCTTGGCGCTGACCTTTGCTTTGGACCGCCTAATCGTGAGGCGGGGTGCCCTCGAGTCCAAGGTGCGCGAACGCACGGCTCAACTCCATTCAATGAATGAAATGCTCCAGGCGTCAGTGGCCAAAGCAAGTGCCGAGAGCGATGCCAAGTCCATGTTCCTGGCGCACATGAGCCATGAGCTTCGGACGCCACTCAATGCTGTTATCGGGTACGCGCAGATGCTGCGAAGCCAAGTATATGGAGACCTTGGGGATGAGCGATATCTGGAATATGCCGAAACCATTGAAAATGCCGGGAATATCCAGCTTCAACTGGTCGAGGATATTCTTGCCCTGATCGCCCTACAGGGGGGTACACGGGAACTGGAACGCGAACACATTGATCTGGATGCACTTGCGCAGAAATGCATCGAACTTGTGAAGCAGCGGGCCGACGAAAATGACCTTACGCTCAGCATCGAATCCATGCTTGGCGACGAACCATTTCTTGGTGACGAGCGATCTATTCAGCAGATCATTATCAACCTGCTGTCAAATGCGATAAAATTCACCCCACCAAAAGGACGGATAAACATACGTCTTTCGCGTGATAACCTCGGTGTGACAACAATTGCTGTCGAAGATACCGGCGTCGGCATCGAGGCGAAATATATCGACAAGGTGTTGCAGCCGTTTGGTCAGGCAAACGTAAACCCTTATAACGCTCATGAAGGGGTTGGCTTGGGCTTGTCGATTGTCACAGGTTTGACCGAGGCCAGCGGCGGCCGCATCCGTATCGAGAGCGAACCGGACAAAGGCACAACGGTTATCGTTGAGTTCCCGCCAAGCGTTTAGCGCCCTGCCTGGCAACTGGCTTAGTCGTTGTAAGCCTGCGGCGTTGGTTCCCGGTACGCTTCAACATCAGCGCGAAATTTGGGCCCACCATGGCGCGCCTGTTGTAACGGCTCGGTTGGACCACCGGCGCGAACAGGTCTGGGCGCGAACCGACCCATGGATTGCACACGGTCGTACATGACCAGTGCCCCTGCGATACCAACGTTAATACAAAATTTTGTCGGAATTTTCAGAACGTGATCGCATTTCTCAAGTATCTCGGGCGAGAGTTCCCCACGTTCCGGGCCCAAAACGTATGCCGCCTGGGTCGGATGGCGAAAGCTTGGGAGCTCAACGGAGTCATCCAGCAATTCAACACCGACAAGCTGGCAATCGCTTGGTAAAATCATCGACCCTACATCTGGAAAACCATAAAAGGGAAGGTGTGCAAGCGAGTCAGACGTGTCCGAGCGCTGCCCGCCGCGGCGCGTGTAATTCGCATTGACCGTAAACACAAAGCTGGCATCGAACGCGTGCGCTGAGCGAAACAAATTGCCAACATTCATCTCTTTAGAAATGCCTTCGACACCAATACCAAAAAATCCACGCATTTTTACATCTTTCTCATGCCGCGCCTTGGGTTGTCTTTGCGGCTCATCTATCATATCGCATACCCATGATGCGATTGGATGAGAGAAAACATATGGGTCCCATCATTTCAAGTAGGAGCTGAGAGAATGCGCGCCGTTGTTTGCAATGAGTTTAATAGTGATCAGCCCCTGGGCGTTGGGAACTTGCCTGAACCTGACCTGCCATCAGGCTATGTGCGCATCGCCGTAAAGGCGTGTGGCGTCAATTTTGCGGACACCTTGATGGTCAAAGGTCAGTATCAGGTTAAGCCACAATTGCCGTTTGCGCCTGGCCTGGAAGTTAGCGGATTTATCACCGAAGTGTCTTCGGACGTTTCCGGGTTTAGTGTCGGTGACCGCGTCATGGCCTGCGTGGATTTTGGTGGATATGCCGAAGAGGCCGTAGCGCGCGCATCAGACACATATGTCATCCCGTCCAGCATGACGTTCGTCGAAGCCGCCGGGTTCCCGATCGTTTATGGCACATCTCACATTGGCCTGGTCAACAAACTGCGCGTTCAGCCCGGTGAAACACTGTTGGTGCACGGTGCCGCAGGTGGCGTTGGTCTGACCGCTGTTGAAATCGGTAAAGCGCTTGGGGCCCGCGTCATTGCGACGGCAGGTGGTGCAGACAAGCTCGAAATTGCCAAGAAATATGGTGCCGATGACCTAATCGATTATCGAAGCGAAGACATTCGTGAGCGCGTAAAAGCACTCACGGACGGACGCGGCGCGGACGCCGTTTATGACCCTGTTGGCGGGTCTGCCTTTGACGCAAGTTTGCGTGCGACCGTTCAAGGCGGGAGGATTCTGGTCGTGGGATTTGCCAGCGGGACCGTACCTCAGATTCCGGCAAATATACTCCTGGTTAAAAATTTGTCTGTGATCGGATATTACTGGGGCGCCCATCGGAAACTCGACCCGTCATTGGTGAGCAGCTCCTTTGCTGAGCTGTTAAAGTGGTTCGAGGCCGGGAAGATCAAGCCACACGTTTCACACGTCTTCCCAATGGAAGACGTTAACATTGCGCATGAAACGCTGACGTCACGAAAGTCGACGGGTAAAGTTGTCATAATCACCGGCGAAGCTGCAAAGGACCAGTAATGGTCAATATGTCCTCACAACAAATGTGCGACGCGCAATGAAGATAACAACAAAACTGGCAATTTGCTTTGTTGTCCTCGCAGTGTTGCCATTGGGTGCGGCATCAATCGTGTACTTGCGCTCAACCAACGAGTTCGGCCTGGAAATGGCTGAGCGCGGCAAGGCGTTATTGTCAGAGCGGCTGACCCGTGAACTGCGCCGTGTCACCGAGCAAGGCGCCATAACCATTACCAAAGAGCAACAGCAGATCGCGCGCGCAGCGCGCTCGTTTGCGATTAACATTGCGGAACGCATGGCCGTTCCCGCAGAGGAGCTCTCTGACACCACTGATCTTGGCGAGTTTGTACTCAACAACGATCAGGCTGAAACCCGTCAGCCGGCACAATCGATTGATTTGTACAAGATGAGTTCATTCGTTGCCGATGACGCATCGAAAGATCAGATCGCGGGGACTTTTTATCGTTTAACCGGCATTACCGATGTCGCGCGATCGATCTATTTGAGAAACCGTGCTTTGGTGGATTCCATTTCCGTCGTCTTTGAGAACGGTCTGAACATTTCCTACCCCGCTGGCCTGGCAACAAGCAAGTCAGACCCCCGCGAACAGGATTGGTATTTCAGGACAATCGAGCGCGGGACCACATCATGGTTCACAAAAGGCGAGGAGGTAAATCGCCGTTCTGTCACAACACCAGTGCAAACTCCGAGCGGCCAGTTTGTTGGTGTCGCACGGATAACAATCCGGACCGACGCGCTGCTAACAAAATCTGTAAATCCGACACATCTCCCGCCTGAGGCCTCCGCTTATCTGATCGCGGTGCCGGATGATGAGCCCCAATTGCTGCCAAACGAAGTGGCCGTTCTCGCTGCCAACTCAGGTCAATGGCAGGTCCATGATCTCATGAAGCCTTTGTTTCTGGATGGCGATGATGCCTGGCTGAAAGTCGCCAGCGACATTAGGTCCGGCGTTCCGGGCCTGGAATTCGTAACGCGGGCCGGAGTTCGTGAAGCGTGGTCCTTTGGTCCGCTTGGACGGACGGAGCACGTATCTTGGCATTTGGCCGCAACGTTCCCCGAAGACGTCGTCACAACAGCGCAAAGACAGGCGGAAGCCATCGTTCGCGCCTCATATGAAGCGCAGCTCAGGAACGCCGTGATCTTTGCCGTATTTGCCGGCGCGTGTGCCGTTGGGTTGGCTATTTACGGGGCGAGAACCCTCACCAGACCCATCCACAAATTGCACGAGGCCGCAGCAAAACTTGAAACAGGCGATTTCAGCACCCGCGTCGATGATCAATCCACTGACGAGCTTGGTGATCTGGCGCGAGAGTTCAATCGTCTCGTACCCGCGCTCGAAGAACAGGTGCGCGTCAAACGTGACCTAGCTGCCGCACAAGAGATACAGCAACATTTCGTACCAGAATCCGCACCCACCATTGACGGCTTCGATATCGCCGCCACAACGATTTATTGTGATGAAATTGGCGGTGATTATCTCGATTTTATCCCGATGGAAGACGAACGGATCGCAGCTGTCGTGGGCGATGTTACGGGCCATGGGATCAGCGCAGCCCTGCTTATGGTGACCGCACGCGCCATGATCAGAACCCATGCGGACTTTGCATCGTCGCCAGCTGATCTGTTTGATTCTGTTAACCGGCAATTGTGCGAGGACAGTTCCGGCGGACGGTCATTGACCTTGTTTCAATTGCTGCTGACACCGGGGCAGAACCGGTTCACCTGGATATCCGCAGGGCATGAACCTGCGCTGATATATAATGTCGATGATAATTCTTTCTCGGCTTTGGAGGGCGAAGACATCCCGCTTGGCGTTGATCAATCATGGTCTTTCAGAAATATGTCGGGCACGTTCCCTACCAACAGTATTCTGGTTGCCTATACGGACGGTATTCGTGAAGCCGTAAATGCAGCCGGCGAGGATTTTGGACTGGATCGAATGAAAGCCGTTATTGAAGCATCAAAATCACTCAGTAGTCAGGAAGTATCTGCCGCACTCATAAGCGAACTTGAAGCTTTTCGGGGTGACGAGCCGGTGAAAGATGACATATCGTTACTGATTGTGAAAACATCGTAAAGACGCCACACTTTTAATAGAATACAAGTATCCTGTTGATTTAGATTTGTAACTTTGGAGAACACCTATGCGCACACAGTTTCTACGTCTCAGTATTTTTGCATTGGCCATTGTCGCCGTAGCAGGCTTGTCAGCTTGCTCCCCGGAAGTCGGGTCCAAGGAATGGTGTGCTGATCTTAAAGAAAAGCCAAAGGGTGAATGGTCAGCGAACGAAGCTGCTGACTTCGCCAAGCATTGCATTCTCTAAAATTGCGACGAGGCTGGGGTTACCCAGCCTCGATATCGCGGATATAAATCATTAAATCCAAGGGTGGCGGGTCCGCAGGCACTTGTGTCAGCAGGGCATGGATCTGGCCGCGATGATGCGTTGCGTGATTGAACATGTGCGCCAGGATAAGCCGTCTCGGATCTTTCCCTGTAAAGCCAACCAGTGATGAATAGGTGACCGTCTCAGCCAGGCTCTTTTCATCGAAGCTATCGGTGAAATCGATCAGGATATCGTCCTCCGCCGTACGTTCGCGCACGAATGTCTCTCGATCTTCGGCAACAATAATATCCAGGCGGTCAGCGGGGTAAGGCTTACCCTCAACACGGCCACGCCATAACCGGTCAACAAGCAGTATGTGGTTCAGTCCCCCATGGATCGAGCCAAAGAATGCTTCACGTTTGGCCATGTAGTCATCATTACTTATGTCCATAACCGCCGCGTTAAGCCTGGCGTTTGCCCATTTGTTATAGCGGGCCATCATCCGTAAGTGTTCAAGCATCATCCATTCCTCTGGTCAATTTCTTCAAGTATTTCAGATATCCCTGCGCATAAAAAGAAAGAGCGACCCCGCTTGGAAAAAGGTCGCTCTCTCATACACTCAATGAACGGGGGATTTATGCACGCCAGAAAGGTTTTGCGCTTTCACGTGCTGCGTCTTCAGGGGTCATCCCCATATCATCAAGCCGTTGCCATTCGATGCGGCCGAGCATTTGGCGGGATTCGATGCGCCGCTCCCACGTATGGAGCAAATCCAGTCCACGCTCTGGCAGCACAAATACAGCCAACAGGCTGGCTTTGATATAATCACGGCCAATGCCGGTTGCCGCAGGGAACATTTTCATAATACTGGTCATTTGTTTTCTCCTCGTCGGGGCCTGCTGACCAATTTCAGCGTGGCGTCGATGAACACATTGGTAACCGCTTTTATATTTTTCAACAAACGACATTATTTTATATATTCATTAGAAAATATTATCTGAATGTTATAGGAACAATATAAATTATGCTTTATATCAATAAGTTAATTGATTTATACGCTTCATATGCGATATAAATAAATAATTAAACCTTATTAAAAATGTAGGTATTCATGCCCCGTCGCCTGCCCTCACTCAATGCGCTCCGTGCCTTCGAAGCCGCTGCACGGCATCTCAGTTTCACCCGTGCTGCCGACGAACTGAATGTCACCCAGGCCGCCGTCTCGCATCAGATAAAGTCCCTCGAAGAACAAATTGGATTGATGCTTTTCCTGCGTCGGAATCGACAGTTGATTTTAACCGACGCAGGCCAGTCATTGCTGCCCGAGCTCAGTGATGCGTTCGATGCCATGGACGCGGCCCTGATCCGAGTGAAACGGCGCGACGAGTCCGGCATTCTGACCATTGCGACGATGGACAGTCTCGCGGCAACGTGGCTGATGCCGCGCATGGTGAGATTTCGGAGAATCAATCCAGACATCGATATCAGACTGGCAACATCTGATGCCATTGCAGATTATGACCGCGACGGAATCGACATCGGTGTGCGGTACGGCATGGGGAACTGGCCCGGTCTCATCAGCGAAGAACTGATGTGTGAGGATATTTTCCCGGTCTGTGCGCCGGAGCTGCTGACCAAGGGCAAGGGTTTGAAAAAGCCTTCCGACCTCCGCCATCACACACTTATTCATGACGATATGATCCAGGACTGGACGATGTGGCTGCAAGAGGCAGGCCTCAACGATATCGACCCCACGCGCGGCCCTGGATACACCCATTCTAATCTGGTTATTCAAGCGGCCATGGCGGGTGATGGTGTCGCGCTGGGTCGTGGTCTTCTGGTTGCAGACTATATTGATGCCGGCAAACTTGTCGCACCCTTTGATCTCTCGCTCACGGCGCAGTATAGCTATCACGTTGCTGTCACCGAGACGAATATTGATCGCCCAAAAGTCCGTGCGTTTCGAGATTGGCTCATCAGTGAAGCAAAGGAATCGGCAGAAAGGCTGGCGGCGAAGCGCCATCTGGAGAAAAATTCATGAGCAATCCATTCATTATGGCTATCCGTAATAACCCGGATCAATTTTTGGGTGAAATGGAGTCATCGGAGCTCCGGGCCATCACAGAAGCCTGCGTCGCGCAGCTTGAAAAACGTGCCAAAGCAGGCGACAGCACGGCACCCGGTGCACTTCAGGCGCTGTACCGCGCGATTGCTAACGTCGAAATTTAGAAACTCAGCAGAGATTGTTGCCGCCGAGCATCATCCGAGTCCCAGCCATACAAAAAGCTGGATTCCGGCCTGCGCCGGAATGACGTTTAACAATATACATATAAACATCGTCACCCCGGCGAAGGCCGGGGTCCAGCTATCTAGAGCCAATTTCTCCAGTTTTGCTCGTCTCACCGCAAAGCCACGCTCGAAAATGAAACCATTTTCTCCGGTTTTGCTAAGTCTTCAACTCAGGCAAATCTTCAAACAGCGCCAGCGCATCCGGGTTCGCCAGCGCTTCTTTGTTTTTGATCGGCCGACCATGCACAATGTCCCGCACAGCCAGCTCGGTGATTTTGCCTGACTTTGTGCGCGGAATATCTTTCACCGAAATAACTTTTGCCGGCACGTGACGCGGCGTGCAGTTGTCTCGGATCTGCTTTTTGATTTTCCCGGTCAGATCATCGTCAAGAACATGTCCCTCACGCACGATCACGAACAGAACCACCCGCACGTCATTGTCCCATTCCTGACCAATGACAATGCTCTCCTGAACTTCGGGGAGCTTTTCGACCTGCCGGTAAATCTCGGCGGTGCCAATGCGCACACCGCCCGGGTTCAACGTCGCATCCGACCGCCCGAAGATCACCATGCCGTCATGCTCGGTCAGCATGACATAATCACCATGCGTCCAGATGTTTGGGAACACTTCGAAGTAAGCCGCCTTGAACCGCGCGTCGTCCGGATCATCGAGAAATTCGATTGGCACTGTCGGGAATGGTTTTGTGCAGACCAGTTCTCCCTTTTTGCCGCGGACAGGCTGTCCTTCATCATCAAAGACATCAACTGCCATGCCTAAGAAGCGTGCTTGAATCTCGCCCCGCCAAACGGGTCGTGTCACATCACCACCACAAAAACATCCCATAATGTCCGTGCCGCCCGAGAACGACACCAGATGAACATCCGTCTTCACCGCATCATAAACATAGTCAAATCCTTCAGGCGCCAAAGGCGATCCGGTTGAACAAAATGTGCGAACGGATGACAGATCATGCGTGTCACGCGGCCTCAACTCAGCCTTATTCAGAGCATCAACAAACTTCGCCGACGTGCCGAACAAGGTCATTTTTTCTTGGTCCGCAAAACTGAACAAGGTCTCGCCCGATGGGTAAAAAGGCGATCCATCATACAGTAACAAGGTCGCTCCCCAGGCGAGGTTGGTGACCAGCCAGTTCCACATCATCCAGCCACATGTGGTGAAAAAGAACACCCGGTCATCTTTGCGGATATCACAATGCAAAGGCTGCTCCGTCGCGTGCTTCAACAACGCACCACCTTGTGAATGCACAATGCACTTGGGCGCGCCCGTGGTGCCGCTTGAAAACATAATATAGAGCGGATGATCAAACGGAAGCTGGCGAAACGCGATGTCGCCGGGGGTCATCCCTGCGGCGGCGTCTTCATATGAAATTGCGTTCTTCAAAGGACCAATATCGGCTGCCTGATCCCCGTAAGGGATCAAAATTATTTTTTTGAGCCCGGAAAGCTGATCTGCAATCGCAGCGGTTTTGGCGCGGACATCATGACGTTTTCCGTTATACCAATAGCCATCCGTACAGAACAAAACCTTGGGTTCGATCTGACCAAACCGGTCCAGCACACCCTGCTCACCAAAATCCGGAGAACAAGACGACCAGACCGCACCCAATGCATTGGTCGCCATCATGGCAATGATCGTTTCCGGCATATTGGGCAGATAACCCGCAACGCGGTCGCCTTCGCCAACACCCTGCGCAGCAAGGATCTGCGTCATTATCGAAACCTGCTCATAGACCTCTTTGAAGGACAGCCGCCGGGACACCTTGTTTTCACCATTGAAGACCATCGCTTCGCCATCATCGCGGCGCCGCAGAAGATTCTCTGCAAAATTCAGACGTGCATCCGGAAACCAGTTTGCACCCGGCATTTTATCACCGTCGCTCAAGACCCGTTCTCCGCGCGTCTCTGCAATGATGTCGCTGTAATCCCAGACGGAGATCCAGAACTTCTCCAATTCGGTCACAGAGAAATCCCAAAGCGCCGCAGAGTTGCTCAGCGAAACATCCCATTGGTTTTCAACGTAGTGACGGAATTCCGTCATTCGCGCGCCATCAACCTGAGCCTGTGTTGGCTGCCAAAGTGGTGTGTTCAAAATCCCCTCCTCATGATGAGCCGTCGTCTATACGCGGTTCTTGCGTGGTTTTGCGGTTTAGAAATGCCCGTGCCTTTTCGCGATGCTGGTCCGTCACGTGTCCCTGAACAGACCGCCACGCTGCCCAGAACACCGCCGCATCATCCGTAAAACCGAGCATAGCAATAAAATCTGGCACCGCATCAACAGGTACAATGAAATATGCCAGCGCCGCCATCAAGGTTATCCGTACACGGCTTGGCGTTGTTTCATCGGTTGCACAATAATACGCAGCGACCGCCTCGTCCGTAAACGGAACGCGTCCCAATGTCCGCTTGGCCTTTTCAATAAAGCCTTCACTGACGATTTTCTCATTTTCTTCCGGTGTTCGGCTCACGTTGTCGCTTACCCATTCTCTTGCTACAAATTCAGTTCGATTATCGAAAGGATACGAAGATGGACGTCCAAGGTCACGCAGCGATCGTTACAGGTGGCGCATCAGGTCTGGGCGCGGCAACGGCTAAATCGCTCGCCGCAAACGGCGCCAAGGTCGCAATATTTGATCTGAACATGGAAGCTGCACAGGCAATGGCTGATGAAATCGGCGGGATTGCTATCAGTTGCGATGTCTCCAATGCCGAAAGTGCTGAGGCTGCCGTCGCCGTCGCGCGCGAGAAACACGGCCCGGCACGTATCCTGGTTTGCTGCGCCGGGATCGCGCCGCCAAAGAAAATTGTTGGTCGTGACGGCGCGCAACCACTCGAGACCTTTGCCAAGGTCATCAATATTAATCTGATCGGCACATTCAATCTGATGCGGGTGGCGGCTGCAGACATGCAGTCGATGGACGCACTAGAGACAGACGAGCGCGGCGTCATCATCAACACCGCATCCATCGCCGCCTTTGACGGACAGATTGGACAAGCCGCCTATGCGGCATCCAAAGGTGGCGTTGCATCGATGACGTTGCCAGCCGCCCGCGAGTTGGCCAAAAGCGGTGTCCGCGTGCTCGCGATTGCACCCGGCATTTTTGGCACACCTATGCTCTACGGCCTGCCCGATGATGTTCAAAAAGCGCTTGGGGACAGCGTGCCGTTTCCATCCCGGCTTGGCGATCCTGCGGAGTACGCAAAACTAGCCATGCACATGATTGATAATGTGATGATGAACGGCGAGGTGGTCCGCCTTGACGGCGCGCTTCGGATGGCGCCCCAGTGATCAGAGCTTTCATCGCAGCAGCATTACTATGCCTTTCCAGCCAACCCATTGCTGCGCAGACAACCGACTATAAATACAAACCAAAGACCAGCGCCTATGGTGCCGGGGATGTGCGGGTGAAAGCCGACTCCCGTGTGTATCCATGGACGGCCGTCGGGCGCTTTAACAAAGCGGGTCGCGGTCACTGCACAGCAACAGTCGTTGCACCAAAGATTGTCGTCACGTCCGCACACTGCCTGATCGACCGCAATACGGGTGGCTACATGACCCCTGATAAGCTGCATTTCGTCGCAGGCTGGGATCGCGGCGAGTACATCTTCCATTCAATCGCGTCGGAAATTCATCCGGCGCCCGGGCACGACCCATTACGAAAATCGACCATCCGCGCTGTCGTTTACGACTGGGCATTGATTGTTCTCGAAGAAGACCCAAGCCCGACCACCGGCATTGTCCGCCCCGCCCCCTATACGGAAGATATTTTCTGGAAACTCCGCAAGGCCAAAACCGTCTTTACCCAAGCCGGCTATAGTGGTGACCGGGGTCAGGTTCTAACCGCACACCCGGCTTGCCTGATGCTTGGCTTTACTAAGGGCCTGAAGGTCGCAGAACATGGCTGTCAGGCCGTGCCGGGAGATAGCGGCTCGCCCATTGTTTATTCTGACGGCAAAGAGTACCGCTTGGCTGCTGTCCATGCGGCGCACACCAAGAACCGGCTCGGCGGCAAAGGTTTTGCGGTGCCGAGTTCTTCATTTATGACGTTGCTGGAAAAACTGAAAAAGAAGGTCGCCGCGCAATAGCGACTAATTCAGACCGGCAGCCTTATCCATGAATATCGCCAGCTCAATATCCAATGGAGTCACGCCGCCAGCGTCATGGGTCGCCAGTGTCACATCGACCGTTGCATAGACATTGAACCATTCAGGATGATGATCCATTTTCTCCGCCTTCATGGCGACCCGGCTCATAAACCCAAACGCCTGATTGAAATTTTTAAATTTGAAGGTGCGTGTGATGGCATCGCGCCCGTCAACTTCGGACCAGTCCGGCACATCTGCCAACGCAGATCGTCTTGCATCACCTGTTAATTTTGCTGCCACATCACTCTCCCTGAATATTTGTGAAAGGGTGCGGATTTTAACGCATAGCGTCAAGATGCGGTTGAAAGATGCGCCGCAGATATGCCGAGCAAACCATCCACCTCAGCCAAAAGGCGGCGCCTGGAGAAAGGTTTCAATAGCGTCACATTTGCACCAAGCTTCTCACTGCTGTTCAGATAAAACTCGTTGCCTGACATGGCAATCACCGGGATATCCGGCAACGCCTTACGGAATGCCATAATGGCGGCAATCCCCTCCATACCGTCCATCACAATGTCACTGACGATCAAATCGGGCTGACCGTCGTGCAGGGTGTCCAGCGCCGCCTGACCATCGCTGACATCGACAACACCATGCCCGGCATCTTCAAGAGCGGCCTTGAGCGTGACGCGCAAATCGCGGTCGTCTTCGATAATCAAAATCTGTGCCATGAGAGCAAAATACCCGATATCTGGCATCGATGAATGTCACTTCACTTCACGAGACTGCGAGGAGGTGTTTGGTTTGATTGGCGTTGGCTGGATGCTCATGCTTGCGTGGCCGAAGTTGGGCAACTACCTTATGGGCAATTATGGCGTATCCGTTTACGCACCGATGAAAGGACGATCATGGACGTTGTTATTGGCCCTGCACTGGCACTGATTTATCACCTTATTGAACTTTACACATGGGTGTTGATCATCGGCGTGATCATGAGCTGGCTGATCGCTTTTAATGTGATTAATCTCTCCAATCAGTTTGTCCGCATGGTGTATGACGTTGTCACCCGTCTGACAGAGCCACTCCTGGGCCGTATTCGTGCGTTTTTGCCTGATCTGGGCGGCGTTGATATCTCTCCGGTTATCCTGATTTTACTGCTGTGGTTTGCAAAGGACGTCATCGCGCGTCTTGCGCTGCGCATTGGCTAGGGCGGCCTTTAAAGTTGTCCCGGACGGTCTTGAAGTCCATCTTCGCGTCACCCCGAACGCATCCCGAAATTTCATTGACGGCATCGTCGTAGATGCACAAGGAAGGGGCGCACTTAAGCTTGCAGTCGCTGCCGTTCCCGAGAATGGTAAGGCCAATACAGCGGTGATTAATCTGCTGTCTAAGTCGTGGCGATTGCGAAAATCTGATTGTCAGGTTATTCGAGGACGGACAGGACGCAACAAGACAGTATTTATTCGCGGAGACGGTGAGGCGCTACGCGCCACGCTGCAGCAAATGATTGACCAAAAGACATAAAGGGTAACGAAATGAGTGATGCCAAAATTATCGATGGAAAGGCTTTTGCCGCAAGCTTGCGCGAACGCGTTGGCGCTGAAGTCGCGAAAATCGCCGACACGCATGGGCTGAAGCCCAATCTTACGGTGATCCTCGTTGGCGAAGACCCTGCCAGTCAGGTATATGTCCGCAACAAGGGCACGCAGACCGTCGAAGCTGGCATGGACTCTGTTACCCATCGTCTTGATGCTGACACACCTGAATCCGAATTGTTGTCGATGATTGAGACGCTCAATAATGACAAGGCCTGCAATGGCATTCTGGTTCAATTGCCGCTGCCGTCACACATCGACGAGAGTAAGGTTCTGGCCGCGATTGATCCTGACAAAGACGTGGACGGTTTCCATGTCATCAACGTGGGCCGTTTATGGACCGGACAAAGTGCTCTGGTTCCCTGCACACCCTATGGCTGTCTGATGATGCTGAAGGATCATTTTGGATCCTTGTCAGGCAAACGGGCATTGGTGCTGGGTCGCTCAAACATTGTTGGCAAGCCCATGGCCGCACTTTTGCTCGGCGAAAGCTGCACCGTCAGTATTGCGCACTCTCGTACCGAAGACCTGGAGGCTCGTTGTCGTGAGGCCGATATTCTTGTCGCAGCCGTCGGGCGTCCGGAAATGGTCAAAGGCGATTGGGTCAAGCCGGGCGCTGTTGTCATTGATGTTGGCATTAATCGCGTTGATGCGCCTGAAAAAGGTGAAGGCAAAACCAAGCTCGTTGGCGACGTTGATTTCGCCGAAGCCGCCGCTGTGGCCAGCGCAATTACGCCTGTGCCTGGCGGGGTTGGCCCGATGACAATTGCCTGTCTGCTCAGAAACACCCTTGTCGCAGCATGCCTGCAAAATGGGATTGATGCGCCGGATATCTGATCGTTTGGTCAGACGACATCAGGAAAAATCTTTACAATTTAATGGCACTGCCTAGTCTGGGCAGTGCCTATCCAAGTGCGGCTAGGGTTCCGTCAGGCAACTGAGTCTGGTCCGAGCGCCGTTATGAGCCATTCAGGCAGACACCCAAAGGACAAAAGCCAAGGGGGGTTGGACGGGCGTGCTTATGCACGTCTTCAACGTCTAGTCTTCTGGTGATCATATGACCCTTTTCGCTTTCTTCCTCGTCCTCGCCGCCGCGGTTTGTCACGCAACCTGGAATTTTTACGTCAAACGCATCAACGGCGGCCCCGAACTGGTGTGGCTGTTTTCACTGGTAACCTGCGTCCTCTATTTTCCCGCAGCAGTTTATGTGTTTGCCACCGAAGACATTGATTGGGGCTGGCTGGAAATCGGCTTCATGGTCGGAAGCTCGCTTCTCCATCTCGGATACTTTCTTTGCTTGCAGGCGGGTTACCGCAAGGGTGATCTTTCGCTGGTCTACCCGACAGCACGTTCAACCGGACCATTGCTGTCTGTGACGTTCGCCGTGCTTGTCCTGGGTGAAGCCATTTCGGTGCAAGCTGCGGTTGGCGCGCTCATCATTATTGCCGGTGTGGTCAATCTGACAGGCGGCTTCAAAAAAAGGGCCGACAATCTCACGACGTCGCTTTTGTTTGGCCTCGCGACCGGTGTCTTCATCGGCGCGTATACGGTGTGGGATGCACATGCCGTTGCAGTCATCATGATACCACCGCTTTTGCTTGATTACGCATCAATCACAATCCGCATGGCGATCATGACGCCCATTGCGTTGCGACGTATGGAACTGGTTAATGGATACTGGCGCGATCACCGCACGGCTGTACTGGTCGTCGCAATCATCAGCCCACTTGCTTACATTCTGGTCCTTTATGCGATGACGTTTACGCCGGTCGTTTATGTCGCACCGCTTAGGGAAAGCAGTGTGGTCATGACCGTACTGATGGGCAGTATCTGGCTGGGTGAAGGCGATTTGAAACGACGTCTGTCGTGGGCCATCGTAATCATGATCGGCGTTGGCTTGCTCGCAACAGGTTAGCGGTTTCCGTTCGCCAACTTTCGGCTGTCGGGATGCGCACGTAAGCGGGCCATGGCCATGACCCCCAAGGCGGGACCAACGGCAAGTGGCGCCATGGCCCACTGCCATCCAAAGATGTCGGCAAAAACTGGCAGCAACTGGATTGTCACCAGGGTCAGTAAAAAGCCTGTGCATGTCTGAATGGTCAGCATGGTGCCGACGTAACGGGGGTCTGACAATTCAATGATACAGGAGGAAAACTGCGCTGAGTCAGCAATAACTGTGATACCCCAAATGACGCAGATGACAATCATGACGATAGGCGCGCCGCCATAGACAAATCCCACGCCAGCAGCACAGGCACCACTTATGCCCATCGCCCCCATCGTCAATGTGGTCCGCCCCAAACGATCCGCAAACAAGCCTCCACCCAGTGAGCCCAAGGCCCCCGAAGCAATCACGGCGAACGTCGTTACGCCCGCCCAAAGCGCTGGGTCTGCTTGGCCGCTGGCTTGGAAACTATGGACAAGAAATATCCCGATCCAGCCCCACATCGCATATAGCTCCCACATGTGGCCAAGATACCCATAGTTCGCAAGTCGTAACGGTTTGTTCCGCCAGGCTTCAAGAACGGCGGTCGGATTAAACGGGGCTGCAGGCCCCAGATTTGGGCCTGTCTTTGCAAACCGGATGAGAACAGCGCCAACAACCGCCGAAACAGACGCCGCACCCAGCGTGAACCGCCAGTCGATCCCGCCTGCAACATTGAACATATGTGGCAATGCTGATCCGAGTGTCAGCGCACCGACAAGCAACCCGACCAGGAAGCCTGTATCTCCCCGCGCCCACGATGACGCCATTTTCATACCCACAGGATAAATCCCAGCCATACACACGCCGGTTATCATGCGCAGCACAATCGCCAGGGACGACGTTGGATCAACGATCAGGATCAATGCATTGGCGGATGCAGCAATGATGGCAGATAGAGAAAAAAGCGTTGCCGGTTTGATCCGATCAGACAGGGTCAAGATGGCGCTAATCAGTGTCCCCGCGACAAAACCGATAGACACAGCACTTGTATATAGTGCGGCCAGGCCGTCGCTGATCTGGAACTCTGCCCGGAGACTGGGCACAACCGCGCTTGCCGAAAACCACAGCGCCAGCGCCAGCACTTCTGCTATCGCCAGCAAACTAATGGCAGTTATTTTCTCACGTGTCGTAAAATTTTGCGCGGCCATGCTTTGGCTTTATAGCATTCTTCGATACCCGCCAAGCTTGGCACACATGTGACACCCCTTGGCGTCAGCGCGTTTTCAGTGTAAACCCCGCGCCATGACAACACCGACATCATTTGACCCGCGCATTGAATTGGTTGGCCTGAGCCGTGCTGAGCTCGCCGAGGAATTGGTGCGCCTGGACGAGAAAGCCTTTCGTGCCAAACAGCTCTGGCACTGGATTTACCATCAGGGCGAAACCGACTTTGCAAAGATGACGACCTTGGCAAAGGACTTTCGCGCGAAAATCGCTGAAACCCACAAGGTTGGACGCCCGGGTATCGTGACAGAGCAAACCTCGTCTGACGGGACCCGCAAATGGCTTTTCCGTCTAAACGACTTCAAAGATGTTGAGACCGTTTATATTCCGGAAACGGACCGGGGTGCCGTGTGCGTATCCAGCCAGGTTGGCTGTACGTTAACCTGCAAGTTTTGCCATACCGGCACACAGCCCATGGTTCGAAATCTGACACCCGGCGAAATCGTCGGACAGTTCATGGCAGCCCGTGACAGTTATAATGAATGGCCAACGCCTCAGGACGGCACCCGCATGCTGTCTAACATCGTGATGATGGGTATGGGCGAGCCGTTGTTCAATTATGAGAATGTTGCCAAAGCGCTGACGATCATCATGGATCATGAGGGGATTTCACTCTCCAAACGACGAATCACATTATCCACATCTGGCATTGTGCCAGAGATCGAACGCTGCGGTGAAGAACTGGGGGTTAATCTCGCGATTAGCCTGCATGCCGTCCGGGATGATCTCAGAGATGAATTGGTGCCGATCAACAAAAAGTGGCCGATCCACGAGTTGCTGGATGCGTGTCGCCGCTATCCGACCTCATCAAATGCGCGTCGGATTACCTTTGAATATGTGATGCTCAAGGGGATAAATGACAGTGACGCGGATGCGCACGAACTGGTGCGCCTTGTCCGTGGCATTCCCGCAAAAATCAATCTGATCCCCTTCAACCCATGGCCCGGAACTGTTTATGAATGTTCATCAAACAATCGTATTCGGAAATTTGCCGACATTGTAAATAACGCCGGGTATTCGTCGCCTGTACGCACGCCACGGGGTCGTGATATTATGGCGGCCTGTGGTCAGCTCAAATCCGAAAGTGAGCGCACCAGAAAATACAGCGATCGGGAAGCACCTGCGGCACCATGACAAATGATCATCTAATCACGATCACGCCTTATGATGGCACCATTTCGGTTCGCGCCGGAACAACAGAAATAGCGACATCTGAAAAGGCGCTGATATTACGGGAGAGCGGCTATCCTCCCCGTTACTACATTCCGCTCAGTGACATTGATGCCCGCACCTGCCAAGGCTCTGATACATCGACCCATTGCCACTTCAAGGGAGACGCGGCCTATTTCAATGTGGTCACAGACGATCAGGTTATCATTGATGCTGCGTGGTGTTACCGCACACCCATCGACAGTGTTTCCGAGATCAGGAATCACCTCTCGTTCGATGATAACCTTGTGACGGTCTCGCTTTCGTAAATCCCCTCTTTAAGAAATTTTAACTGCGCGCGTGGTCCGATGGTGAGGTGATCTTATCTTTCTGGGAGCCACCGCGTGTTATCAGACCCAAAGACGTTTTCCGTGCTTGTTGCCGGGCTTTTAGATGAGCCACCAAAAGCAATGGGGTCATCTACGACGCCGCCTCGACGCCTTCGCCACCGTGAAGGACGCATGAGCGCAGAACGCCTGGAGCTTCTGCTGTCGATGGGATTAACGGATCGGGATCTCGATTATATGGGCCCAAAGCAGCGCGCGATGGTCGAAGACGTGCTTGATGCGCACCTTCGCAAAGTTGCTGCCGCCTAATCCTTTTCAGTTATTTCTCTCCCTAAGAAGATGCCGACTTTACGAAGCGGGCACTGTGCCTATACTGCCCGCGCTGTTTCACATTTTTTCTTGAAGGCGCAAGCGTATGAGCAAAGACATCAATAAAGTTGTGCTGGCCTACTCAGGTGGCCTCGATACTTCCGTAATCCTCAAGTGGCTGAAAGATGCCTACGACTGCGAGGTCGTGACGTTTACGGCTGATCTCGGTCAGGGCGAGGAAGTCGAGCCGGCCCGTAAAAAAGCCGAAATGATGGGCATCAAGGAAATCTATATTGAGGACCTGCGTGAAGAGTTCGTGCGCGATTATGTGTTTCCGATGTTCCGCTCTGGCGCGCTCTACGAGGGCACGTATTTGTTGGGCACCTCGATTGCGCGGCCACTGATCGCCAAACGGCAAATCGAGATTGCCCGTGAAACGGGCGCCGACGCCGTCGCACACGGTGCCACCGGTAAAGGCAACGACCAGGTTCGCTTTGAGTTGGGGTATTACGCCCTGGAGCCGTCGATCAAAATTATCGCACCCTGGCGTGAGTGGGACCTGAACAGCCGTACCAAGCTGATCGAGTATGCCGAGAAAAATCAGATTCCTGTGCCTAAGGATAAACGCGGCGAAGCCCCGTTCAGCCAAGACGCAAATCTGCTGCACATTTCTTCTGAAGGAAAAATTCTCGAAGATCCGTGGATTGAACCAGATTACGATCTGATCCTGTCGCGCATGGTGACACCGATGGCAGCGCCGGACACGCCGGAAGAAATCACCATCGACTTCGAAAAGGGTGATCCGATTGCCATCAACGGTGAAAAGATGAGCCCGGCAACGCTGCTCGCCAAACTCAACGAGCTTGGCGGCCGCAACGGTGTTGGCTGTACGGATATTGTCGAGAACCGCTTTATTGGCATGAAATCTCGTGGTGTCTACGAAACCCCCGGCGGGACGGTTCTGTTCCATGCGCACCGCGCCATGGAGAGCATCACGCTGGAACGGGGTGCCATGCACACCAAAGACGAGTTAATGCCGCGCTATGCTGAGATGGTCTACAATGGCTTCTGGTTTGCGCCCGAGCGCGAGATGCTCCAGGCCGCGATCGATCACGCATCCGAGCGTGTAACAGGTTCAGTACGCCTGAAGCTTTACAAAGGCAATGTCATCATCACGGGTCGGAAATCGCCGAACTCTCTTTATGACGAAGCGATGGTCACGTTTGAAGAAGACGATGTTTACGATCAACGTGATGCCGAAGGCTTCATCCGTTTGAATGCACTGCGCCTGCGCCTGCTCGGTCGAAAGTAAGCAGGGACAGAGCATCCGGTTTTAGCAGACTGATTGTTATCCGGCTTTGTGGAACGCTTTCAAGGTCGGATCGCGCTCAATCCAATAGCTATATAGCGCGACCGGCGCCAATGTCAGGTTAACACCTTTCATGGTCGCGCTTCTGGCCACCGTGCCCGTCAACACATACGACGTCGCTTGCGGATTGTTCTCGCGCACAAAATTGACCATTTGATCGGGCCGAGTTTCTGTCCGCACGTATTTGTTCGGCCAGTCCAAATCATAAACATGGTCAGGCTTGCCGGTTTCTGGATGCAGGGTTAACAGATCAACTTCACCGCCGCGCCAGCTTGCATAATAAAGATTTTCGATAGCCGCCGAGCCGAGCCATTGCGACACAAGGGCGGTCTCCGCCAAACGCTGGAAGAACTGATCTGATGGTGGCACCGGCGCAAACAAGGCGGCGTACAAACATGGGCTGGTCAGATAGACCTTGAAAAACACTTGGCGCTGGAACTTCTTCGCGTCCCGATCAACCCGGTTGATGCGACGAATGAGAAATGCCTGCTCGAGGTAATCTAAGTATTTCCGCAGCGTGTTTTTGGCGATCCCCGTGGCCTTGGCAAGATCATCCATCGAGACCTCGCGCCCGGTATTGAACGCTAGCAAACCAAACAACCGATTGAGTTCCTGCGGATCATTCACGCCCGACAATGACGCCAGATCTTTATGCAGCACCCTATCCGCAACACCGTCGCGCACAAACGCAGGCGCAGGGACACCGTCTTTACCGGACAGAATGCCCTCCAGAAATCCGCCAAAGTTAACGTAGCGATGAAATTCCTGATTCAACGCCGGAAGTGCATTTGGCGCCAACGTCATAGCACCTGAGCCTGCTTCGGCATCAGCCGTGCCGCCAAACAGCTTTTCCTCTGAGCCTCTGAATCTCAAAAATTCGAGAAACGTCAAGGGGGGCAGAATGAAGACTTCCATCCGCCCGTCCATCACCTTGGTACCGCTGACGATTGCCGGAGACCCGGACGAGACGGCGCCAATAATCTTTGCCTTCGGGCGCATCTTGGCGAGTTTCAACAGGGATTTCTCCCAGTCCTTTGCGTATTGCACTTCATCAAAGAAGACATAAATCTCGGCATTGGGTCCATGATGATACCGACGACAGAACATCTCGAACAGGATCGCGATATCGGCTGCGGTGTAACTGGGGGTCGTCAACGAACAATACAGAACATTGGTAGGCTTAACGCCGCTTTCGATTAATTGTGCGACAAGCTGGCGCATCATCACAGTTTTGCCCGCGCGCAACGGTCCTGCGAGGACGAGCACATTGCCATCTCCCGCATCCATTAAACGTTCATGGAATGCCGGGAAAAAGACGCGTTTCGGCGGATTTTTGAAGGAAACCCGGGTCGAGTCTTTGAACTCCCACCACGGATTATCAAAAGCCAGTCTGTGAAATAAATCATTGTCGGTAATGGTATGCATAGGTCCCCAATTTCATACCCGCCGACGGCAACACTCTTAAAGTATCGTTTTTCGATACCGTGACCCGAAATTTAAACATGATTAAATGACTGATCTTATATTTATTAGCTCGAAGAATTGACCTTATTATACATCAATGTCAACCCCGAAGGGCGTTTGACATCAGTTTTTCATTAATTCAGCAACCCGCGCCTGTAAATCCGGCAAGATTTCCGCTTCAAACCATGGGTTTTTCGTCATCCAACCTGTGGTGCGCCAGCTGGGATGAGGCGTTGGCAGGATATCGGGCCCATAATCACGCCAGGCGCGGACGGTCTCAGTCATGGTTCGGCGGCGCGCCTTCCCTAAATGGTAAGCTTGGGCGTGCATTCCGACCAATAGAGTCAATCGAACGTTCTTAAGATGTAGTTGCAGCGGTCCGTGCCACAAAGGTGCGCATTCCGGGCGTGGCGGGCTGTCTCCCCCTTTCGGATCACGGCCCGGATAACAAAACCCGGTCGGCATAATTGCGATCCGCGTTTCATCGTAAAAGTCTTCGGCGCCCAGGTTCAGCCATTCTCTGAGACGATCCCCGGATGGATCATCCCAGGGCACGCCCGTTTCGTGAACCTTGGTTCCAGGCGCCTGGCCGATGATCAAAATCTTCGAGGTTAGGGATGCGCGGACCACAGGTCGTGGGCCCAACGGCAAGTCCGCCTTGCAGACGTCACAGTTTCGAATTCGGACCAGAAGCTCGTCCAGCGTTTCTTCCGATTTTACCATATCGCAGCAATAGCATATGCTGGCCGCAATCAGAACCCTAAGATCTGAAAGAAAAATGACAGGCATGCTCGACAAGATTTTAAAGAAACTGGCAGCAATTCACGCGTTCGTTGAAGCCCAGAACGCACGTACCATTACGGTCCTCGCGGCGTTATTTGGCCTGACGGCGATTGCGTTCGCGATATTTGTTTCAGGCCCTGACGATTCCGTCGGGACCTCGAAAGAGGCCAGCGCTAAAGCCGAGCAAGAGCTCGCATCACTACCGCCGTTGACGGCGAAAGAAATTCACCGCGGCTTGGATTATGATCTTGGCGAGGTCGCATCGGAAAAAATCGCCCCGGACATCATCATTAAAAACATTGATGTCGATCTAAATCGAATCCGCGACGTCAACGAGAAGAAAGAGACCTTCTTTCGGATCATGCTGCCGATCATCGCTCAGGAAAACGATAAGATACGTGCCGAGCGCGCGAAGATAATGGAAGACCCTGCTGACGCGCCGAAGTCTCTATATCAGAAGTACGATGTTGAAGTGGGCAACGTGGACGAGTTATTGCGGCGCGTCGATGTCGTGCCTGCCTCGCTTGTCCTCTCGCAGGCGGCACTGGAAAGCGGCTGGGCAACGTCGAGGTTCGCGCGCAAAGGCAACAACTTCTTTGGGATGCGCACATATAACATGGATGCCCCTGGCATGGACCCACACCAGGCAGAAGGTTTCAAGGTGATGGTCTTTAAGAACATCTCCGGAAGTGTCCGCGCCTATATCAAGAATCTAAATTCCCACAGCGCGTACAAAGGACTTCGCAAGGCCCGGGCAGAAATGCGGGCACAAAACAAGATCCCCAGCGGACGAAAATTGACGAACTATCTGACCGCTTATTCAGAAATACCCGAAGAGTACGGCAAACGATTGAGGTCGATGATGGACCGGAATGATCTAGATCGATTTGATGGCGTGCGGTTCGCAGACAACTAAATGATCTGACCGGCGCCAGACAATAAAGACCGCACATAGTCTGGGACAATTTTCGTCGCCTCACCGTAAATCGACTGAGCAAACATCGTCGCACCAGATGACGGCTCAAGGTTCAGCTCAACTGTGTGGCCGTTGCCATACCGTCGCACGGCATCGACAAACCCTGCTGCCGGATAAACATTTCCGGACGTGCCAATCGATATAAATAGACCTGCGGCCATCAACGCCTGCTCGATGCGCTCCATATCCAAAGGCATCTCGCCAAACCAGACAACCTGCGGACGTAGCGACCCCTGCACACCACAGGCTTCACAGCGCAAAGAGATGGACAGGTCATCCGTGCAGTCATCTATCGCCCCGCATTCATAGCAAATCGATTTCAATAGCTCGCCGTGCATATGGATGATGTTCTTCGAGCCACCACGCTCATGCAGATTATCGATATTTTGTGTCACGATCAGCACATCTCCGGGCCAATCACGTTCGAGGTCGGCCAACGCTTCGTGCGCAGCATTTGGCTTGATATTCGCCCCGAGCAATCCTTGTCGCCGGGCATTGTAGAACGCATGAACATGATCGGGGTTCTGTGCAAAGGCTTCAGGCGTCGCGACATCCTCCAGGCGGACTTTCGACCAGATACCATCCGCATCCCTGAACGTATCAAGGCCGGATTCTTTGGAAATACCCGCGCCCGTCAGGACAACAATTGACGCACTTTTATCAATACTTTTCATTTGCACCTCTTGCTCATCGCTGCCGGCCCCGTGATAATCCGCGCATTCACTTTTCAGGAAAACAGTATGATACGTGTGTTGTTCGTTTGTCTCGGAAATATCTGTCGTTCGCCAACGGCAGAAGGTGTCTTTCGTGATCTGGTCTTTCGTGAAGGATTATCTGATCACATTGAAATTGATTCTTGCGGCACCAGCGATTGGCACGTCGGCGGCAAACCCGATGACCGGGCCCGTGCCGAGGCCAGAACGCGGGGCATCTCATTAGAAGACCTTCGCGCACGTCAAATCGCCCAAGATGATTTCAAGACATTCGACTACGTCATTGGCATGGATGACCAAAACATCGCGACGCTATCGGCTCAATGTCCTGAGGAGCATCTGGACAAGGTGCATTTATTCCTAAGCTTTGCGCCCGCCCTCGATACACGAGAAGTTCCCGATCCCTACTATGGGGGTCCAGATGGCTTTCGTGATGTGTTTGACATGATAGGTGCTGCATCCGAAGGCCTGCTTGCTGACATTCGCACCCGCCACGCTGACGCACTCAGTTGACGCGCGCCCATGCTTTTGATTTTTGATTGCGATGGCGTTCTGGTGGACAGTGAACTCATATCGAACCGCGTGCTCGCCGCACATCTATCTCGGCATGGTTACCCGGTCACCAGTGCGGAATGCAGAACACAGTTTCTAGGTAAAACGATCCCCGGCGTTATCGATCAGGTCCGAGATGCTGGCGTTGATCTGCCTGATGATTTCGAAGCAACGCTCAGAGAAAAAGACATCAAGGCGTTCGCCGAGGAATTGAAACCCGTTCAGGGTATCCAGGCGACACTGGAACGGCTTCATGGCATCCCGAAATGTGTGGCCTCATCCGGAAGCCCAGAAAAAATTCGCACCAATCTGCAAACAACCGGGCTCCTTGGATATTTTGATCCGTATCTGTTTTCGGGACGCGACGTTGCGCACTCCAAACCGGCACCTGATCTGTTTTTCATGACCGCCGAGCGGATGGGCGTGCGCCCGGATGACTGCATTGTCATCGAAGATACAAGTCTTGGCGTTGAAGGCGCGAAGCGTGCGGGCATGCGGGTCTTTGGATTTATTGGCGCTTCACACCGCACCCCTTCCGATGCAGGCATGCTCCGCCAGGCCGGGGCCGACCTGATATTTGACGACATCGCAGCGCTTCCGGATTTGATATGATCTTGATGCCTAGTGCCCTTGGGTAAGTGGGTAGTCAACGAGAGGCTCGTATATCGACCCTTCTCGCCGAAGATGCGACTGATACATCGTAAAATGATCAACACTGATTTTCGCAGCGGGCATCGCATCGTGCGTGGCAATCCATTGGCCCACCTCTTCTGCGCGTGCGTGGTTCAGGCGCGCGAGCGTTATGTGCGGTTTGTATTTTCGGTCTTCGCGTGGAAACCCTGCACGCACAACCGCCGCTTCAACGCGGTCATGCAGGTAAAATAATGCGTCACTGTGCTTAACCCCGGCCCAGATTGATTTGATCTTGCTGCCGCGCTCAAAGCAATCAAACCGGTCACGCCAAAGATCAAAGGCTGGCATCGATATCTGGCTCAGTTCAACATCAAGATCACGCGCGCGTTCTTCGTCTGCATCGCCAACAAAATACAACGTGATATGCATACCATCAGGACGCACCCAGCGGGCACCACGCACACCCGAAGCAAACGACGAGAATGTTTCTCTCAGATCATCGGGTATGGGTATCGCAACGAATAGCCGCATTGATCCTCACGGTGCCGGGTTCGGAATATCTGCGTGAATGGCTTCAATGCCGGACAGAATTTCTTCGCTCAACACAACATCTTCAGAACTCAGATTTGTGCGCAACTGCTCCAACGTTGTCGCGCCAATAATATTTGAGACCAGGAACGGACGACTGTTCACAAAAGCCAGCGCCATCACGGCCGGGTCCATGCCATGATCTTTGGCAAGCTCGACATAACGTTGCGTTGCTTCAATGCCACGTGGCTTGAAATGCCGTTTGAAATCAGGAAACAACTGCATACGGCTACCCGCTGGTCGCGCGTCGTTCAGGTACTTACCGGTAAGCGAGCCAAACCCCAGCGGAGAATACGCGAACAAGCCAACATCCTCGTGTATGGCCATTTCCGCCAGACCCACTTCAAACGTGCGATTGAGCAGATTGTACGGATTTTGAATACTCACCACACGAGAGGCGCGATCACCCGCGGCGTCCAGATGTTGCATCACGCCCCAGGGCGTCTCGTTGGAGACACCAAAGGATCTGATCTTGCCAGCCTTTATCTGATCTTCCATGGCGTCGACAACTTCTTCAATGGGCGTCCAGCCTGTGTTCTCCGGATGGTGTGCATAGCCCAGTTTGCCAAAGTAGTTGGCGTCTCTTTCAGGCCAGTGTGTCTGATACAGATCGATGTAATCCGTTCCCAGTCGGCGAAGGCTGTTGTCGACAGCTTCTTGAACCTGCGCCTTGGTAAACTTGAGATCGCCGCCCCGGATATGCTGGAAGCGGGGGCCTGGCCCGGTGATTTTGGTGGCAATAACAACATCCGATCGATTGCCACGCGCCTTGATCCAATTACCGAGTATTTCCTCACTTTTGCCCTGCGTCTTTGGGTCCGCAGGGAAAGTGTACATCTCGGCAGAGTCATAGAAATTGACGCCATGTTCGGCACACATATCCATCAGCGCGAAAGACTCAGCCTCATCATTTTGGCCGCCAAAGGTCATGGTGCCCATACAGATACGGCTGACACGGATGCCCGTGCGCCCAAGTTCATTCATTTTCATTGGATTGCCTTTCGGAGCGAATATTCACGTATATTTGCAGGGAATGTGGGGCTTCGGTTCGCGTCGGTCAAGGTGCTCGCAGGGTCAACCAAACACTAAAAGCACACCGGTGTAAGCGTACAGTCGATCATGCGATATCTCGCCACCGGCATAAAATCCAATGACAGGCGCGCCATCCAAACCGTCCGAGATATGTTCCGCTTCGGCAGTTTCAGTACCAAACATCGCCGGCCCTCGGGCGACGCACGAAATATAAATTGCCCCGCGTGCCGTCCCTGGCAATCGCGCCTTCACATCCTTTAGCATGCGATCAAGGTCAGCCCGCGCGGAGGCTGGGTCACGGCGCACAAACATGATCCGGTCTCCGGGCGATACATCCGTTCCGACGCCCAGCCAACCGTTTTCCTGATCAATCGCAATCAGGTTTCGCACCAGATAATCTGCGCTGTCATCCGAGCCGCTGACCGGAAAGGCTACATGCACATATCCGGCAACACGTTGTAAATCTCTGGCCAGCATCTCGCCGATATCTTCCTTGAAGACGTCCAGCGCGGCGCGGCCATCGATTTCTGCAACAACGTTCCCCTCGCCACCCGTGATCTCGTGACTGATACCCAAAGGGCTACACCCCTGAGACAATCCAACCGTCAGCGGTATCTCCGGCGAAAACAGCAAGCCTGACAGCCCGCCTGCACCCAGATCGCCAGCAAGCTGATGCTGAGCACCGCGCGAGCACGTCAATCCGCCGACCAGAAACGCCCCGGTCCGCTTGGCCAATGTCTCAATCAGGTCGGCAACTTGAGGCGTCGTCGGATCTGCATGAACAAGCGCTGATATCGGCCGAACCGTCTCAACCCACTGCATCAGATCATCAGACCAGCGATCCGGTATAGGAGAGTGTTCAATCAATCGACACGCATCACCAGGAATATCCAGGATCATTGCAGCTGCGCCCGGACGATCAAAAACGGCGTCTGAGCCTGCGATGACGCCCAGTCCCAGCGTCCCAACCCAGGTTTCGAGGCCAGTCCTTTGCCGTAAAACAGCGGCAATCTGCTGAAAATCTGAGGCAAAATGATCAGTGACATACAACAGACCAACGCCCCCTGATGACACGCCAGACGCCGTCAGGCCGTCGCCGAGTTCAGACGCAACTTGCGCCCAGTCCGCTTGAGAAGAAAATGCATAAGGAAAGGCCGTCATCGTCAATCCGTATCACAAAAACTGGAACCTGCAAAAACCTGCATAATTAGGCATAGATTCCGGCGAGATCACCTAAATCCCCAAAATTCACCTCAAAGATACTGCGCGTGCTCTTTTCATGAATAATTGGTAAGATATCTCAGTCAAGGTTGCAATTTAGGGGTGTCCTACCCTATTTTAAGGCCAAGGATTTAACTGTAACTCAATGGAGTGACCTAAAATGGCTCTCGGACCAAACAATCGTCTTGGATCACGTGCAGATAAGATGACGCGCGATCAAGCGTATGACGCATCGCTTGATGCGGGTCTCCGCAAATACATGCTCGGTGTCTACAACTACATGACGGCCGGCGTCGCGATCACAGGCCTGATGGCTTATGTCGTCTCGACACAGCCCGCTTTGATGCAGGCCATCTTTGGGACCGGTCTGGGCTTCGTTGTCATGCTGGCACCGCTAGCCTTTGTCCTGGTGATTAGCTTCGGCATCCACCGGATGAGTGCCGGAACAGTGCAACTGCTGTTTTGGGCATTTGCATCTGTGATGGGCCTCTCGCTATCAACGATCTTTATCAACTACACAGACACAAGCATTGTGCGGGTGTTCTTCATCACATCAGCCGCATTTGCCGGGTTAAGCCTCTATGGATACACCACCAAGCGTGACTTATCCGGCTTTGGCTCGTTCCTCGTGATGGGTCTGATTGGCATCATCATCGCAAGCATCGTGAACATCTTTCTTGAAAGCTCCGCGCTGCAGTTCACCATCTCGGTAATCGGTGTCCTCGTGTTCGCAGGTCTCACAGCCTATGACACACAGCGTATCAAGTCGATGTACTACGAAGGCGACAGTGCCTCAACAGCGACCAAGAAAAGCGTTATGGGCGCACTGAGCCTTTACCTGAACTTCATCAACATGTTCATGATGTTGCTGCACCTGTTCGGTAATCGCGAATAACATCGCACGCGAACGAATACAGAAAACCCCGGCATCCACGATGTCGGGGTTTTTTCTTGGCCATCCTCAAACAGCAAATATTTTTTAGATAACCTAGTTCGGCAATTCAACCAGACGCCAGTAATGATCAAGGAGATTGATCGCCTGGCGGAATGTCCCAATCGGATCTTCTTTAACGATGTAACCGGCGACATGCTGCGAGTACGCCGCGCGCTTGTCAGCCTCGTCACGCGAGGTTGTCATAATGAAAATCACGGAATCTTCCAGATCAGGGTCCTTTCGAATTTCTTGCAGGAACTCGAGACCATCCATGCGCGGCATATTCAGATCCAAAACAATGATATAAGGCTTGGGAAGTTTTTCTTTCCCATTTTCTCCTCGCAGCATATCCAATGCTTCCAGCCCGTCATGCGCGATGTAGAGAGGATTGACGATCTTCAATACGGCAAGTGCGCGCCGAACTGCGGCAATATCCACTTCGTCATCTTCAACAAGCATGAGAGATACGGTTTTTGTGTCGCTACTCAGCAAATTCGACATTCTTTTCCCCATTTGGATACCAGGTGAATTCAAAACACGTTCCCCGGCCTTCTTCACCCACAACGGCTATGGTCCCATTATAGCTTTGGACCAATCGCTTAGCGATAGCTAAACCCATTCCGCTTCCTTCTACAACATCTCTTGGCTTCAATGTCTGAAACATCTCAAAGATCTTATCGCGGAATCGTTCCGGTATACCCGGGCCATCATCACACACCGCAAAGCGATACCCATTCCCGTCAATGCGGCCTGTTACTTCAATGCGCCCGGTCTCGCGGTCATGGTGTTTGGCTGCGTTCGCAATCAAATTTGTGAAAACATGCGCGAGCGGCGCTTTTGGCGACGGAATCACTGCAAGATCACTGACGAATTCCACCTCGATGCCTTCAGGCAGATTAAGATCGCCCGCAAGCGTTGCAATCATCTCGCTGACATCAACTGTTTCAATCTCAACATTTTGTCGCCCGGCTCGAGAATATTCTAAAAGGTCCTCAAGCAATGTCTCTAATCTTCGGACACGCTTTCGCAGTAACACAATATGGCCCTTGGCATCCTCATTGAGGTCCTCACCCGCATCCTCCTCAATCCAGACAGCAAGGTTGTCTATGCCTCTCAACGGTGCTTTAAAATCGTGCGACGCCACATACACAAAATGATCAAGGTCGGCACGTTCCTGTTCCATTTGCAAGGTCGCGTCTGCAAGGCGCACCCGCGCTTGTTCAAGGGCGTTAAAGACAATACCAATATCTTCATCCCCCGGCGATTCAATGGGATTTTCGAAGTCTCCGGTGCCAAGCCGCACCACAGCATCAGATAAAAGTTCAACGCCTTGAGATATTTTTCTGAGCACACGCGTATACAGATAAACCATGACCGAGACGCCAAAGAGCAAAATGGCGGCAAGGATAATGGGGGCCCGTGTTAAGAATCTGGCTTCCCGGCTTTCATAGATTTCTGCAACCCGCGATTGCAGGTTTGAAAGCGCAAGCACTTGATTAAGCAATCGAGCCACGGCCGCACGTTGCGCCGCCATCGCCCGGTCTGGCGGCATTGGCGTGCTTTCGATCCGTATCAATCGCCTGAGCAGTGCGCCTAGGGTTTTGTGCCGGGACGAAATTTCCGGCATAAGCCGGATAACGTTTTTATCTTGAATACGGGCGCTACTCAGAAATGCACCTAGTCGTTCATGGCGAACCTGCCATTGCTTCAGGGCGCGGGGTGTCCGCGTCGCAAGGTATTCTGTGGTCAGGTACTGTAGGTCATTCAGGCCACTGTTCAATTCACTCGCCAGAATGCTTTCATCCTTGAGCTTGGCATATTCAAACAAGGCCCAGGAAATAGTAATCGCAATAACAATGATCGTTGCCACGCCGGCAATCGCAACTGAGCGGACCTGACGCTTCATCATGTCAAAATCACCTGATCAATTGCACGGCTTTGGGTGCTATGGCGCTTAAAGGATCAGCGTCAATCACGTCCAGAAAATTCGGCGCACTCGTCGCGTCGATAAGATTGTTCTCAATCAACCAGTACGCTTCCTGCTCCATAAGGCTCAACAATGTCTGCAGGAGCGTGACTTCGAGAATATATTTATCCCATGTACTGCGAACAAATTCGGGGTCCAGATCAAACCGCTTTGCCATAATGGCTTGGGCTGCTTCGGGATTTTCGGATACATAGATTTGCGCTTTGATCAATGCCGCCAGAACATTCTGAACATCTTTTTGCTTCGAACTCAGCCAATCCCGTTTGCCCGCAACAACAAAGTGGTAATAGTAACTATCTTGATCGGGCAATTGTACAAAATTCTCGCCAAGCGCCTGTTTGGCAAGAAAGACCGATGGTTCCCACGTAATTGCCGCGTCAATTGAGCCGTCAGAAATGTCTTTAACGATTGCAGGGGGACGCAAATTCACGAGCTCAACGTCCGCCAGGGATATGCCGTGAATAGACAAATACTCTCCCAAGAAGAACTCACCAATACCCCGACGCGTAACACCTATCTTCTTACCGGCCAGATCCGATGCGTCACTGATCCCTCGGTCGGCGCGACCAAACAGATTGACGGAATTCGTTCTGGAAATGGATGCGACGATCCGCAGATCATTATTTCTCATAACATTGTTCACAAACGCAAACTCGGAACTGTTGGCAAGATTGATGTCGCCAGCCGCCAGAGCCTTGGATGTAGAGACCCCAGAGGAAAATTGCTTCAGGACAACCTCAGAGCCGGACGAAGCAAAATAGCCAAGCTCTTCTGCGATCCACATCAAATGTCCTGTCGGCGTAGAACCAATAATAACCTTGCCCGCCGATGCCCCCACAGGGGACAAGACAATCGTCACGGCGCATATGCCAATGGCCCAGTATTTGGTAAATTTCTTTGTGAGAACGTTGAAACCCATAACAAAAACCGCCCCTGATTGCCGCATATGATCGCACACACCTCAAAACTCTATCGTGCCAATGTAAGAACGTCGACACATGATAGGATGATCCATAAACCTATTTGTGCAGTGTTCTGGATAAGTGATCCAGCGCCACCATCAACACGTACAGAGCACAAGATATTATTTTAAAACTTCCGAACTTTGATGACTGACTAAAACATGAACATTCAATGGGTATGCTCAGCTATTCTGGTCATTTTAATGATACCGGGAACGACCCTGGCGCAAACGTCCATCCCGAGCGTTGATGGCTTCAAAAATCCGATCCGTTTGTACGGCCCTGAAATGCAATTTGATATCATTCGGTCCGGATCGAAAATCGGCAATCATACCGTACGCTTTACACAACAAGGTGACGATATTGTTGTCGACAGTTCTTCCAGAATGAAAATTGATATTCTGTTCTTCACAGCATTCCAATACCAATACGACTCCCGTGCCATATGGCGAAACGGCGTCCTCAAAAGCCTTAATGTTAATGTGGATGACGATGGCACTTTGTTTTCGATGACGGCGAACCAACAAGATCAGCGATTGCACATTGCAAGCGGCAGCGAGAAATATGAGGCGCGCCTTCCCGTTTATCCAACCAATCACTGGAATTCTGAAGTCCTCAATCAATCGCAGGTTTTGAACACGCTGACCGGAAGAATAAACAACGTCACCATTCGCAACATGGGCAAAGAAGATGTCATGACAGAGGGTGGAATTATTCAGGCAACACGCTACAGCTATTCCGGGGATTTAACCAATGATGTTTGGTACGATGCCAAGGGACGCTGGGTCAAACTACGCTTTGAGGGTCGTGATGGTTCCTTGATTGAGTATGTATGTCGGCGTTGTCTTGGCGGCAAAACTTCTGAAATGACACAATGACCGAGATAGTGGAACCACGCATTGCCTGGATTACAGGTGCCGGAAAAGGTATAGGCCGAGCCCTGGCGAAGCGCATGGCCGAGGATGGATGGGTTGTCGCTGTGAGTGCGCGGACAGCTGATGATTTGACCTCGCTTGAAAAAGAATGCGCAAACAATCGTGTCCACGGATTTCCACTCGATGTAACGGATGTTGATGGCACGGCGGCTGTTGTAAAAGATATCGAAACTCGGTTGGGCAATATCGATCTGGTTATTTTGAATGCTGGGACGCATGAAGAAGTGTCGGCATCCAATTTTTCACGCGCGCCTTTTCAAAAACTTGTCGACATAAATCTGATGGGCACGGTCAATGGTCTGAGCGAGATCATCCCGATGTTCATGGCAAGGGGCCGTGGGCATATCGCCGTTGTTGCATCCGTTGCCGGGTATCGTGGATTGCCAACGTCCGCCGCTTATGGTGCCACCAAGGCCGCGCTGATCAACATGTGCGAAGCCTTAAAACCTGAACTGGATGCCAACAACGTCAAGCTGCAGTTGATCAACCCCGGGTTCGTGAAAACCCCATTGACCGACAAAAATGAATTTCCAATGCCGTTTCTGATGCCAGTCGATGATGCGGTAGAACGTATTGTCTCGGGCCTGAAATCGAATGCCTTCGAGATCAGGTTTCCGCGACGCCTGGCATGGATACTCACAGCGTTTAAATTCATACCCGACGCCTTGTATTTTGCATTTACCCGGAGGATGACACGGCCATGACTGCGCTATGTGAAGCTTATCAGCTCTATATGGAAACGCTTACGCCTGCCTCCCTCTCAGAGCTATCGAACTATGTCACGGACGATGTGCGCTTCAAGGACCCGTTCAATGACGTTCGCGGCGTTGAAAACATGCGCGCGATATTCGCCCACATGTTTGAGACCATCGGCGATGTGAAATTCTTTGTTTATCATGCCGTGATGGATGGCCAGGTGTGCATTATGGAATGGCGCTTTGAAGGAATGCTCAGAGGTAACCCGTGGATTTTCGATGGGACAACCAAGTTGATCTTTGCCGAAGACGGGCGTGTCGCCGAGCATATTGATTATTGGGATGCCGCCAGGGACTTTTATGAACACCTTCCGATCATCGGATGGGTGTTGGAAAAGCTCAGAGGCTTTATCGCTTTATGATTTCTGAGATGCGTCGCGCTGCTGTAATCTTTTTCGAATGATCGCGTGCTTTGCAGATGTGATGGGGAAGTTCCAGACCATCATAATCGCCAACACCTTAATCCCGATTGGGACGACACCATACAAAAGTAACAGTGCCCAGATGCCCTCTTGGGTCGGTGCATCAGGGTCAAACCCGAGCCCCTGAAGGCTTGGCAGAGCAATACCAACAGAAACAGCAAGTGCGAGTTTTGTTGCCATTCCCCATAGGGCGAATTGCACGCCGGCGCGCGCGCGGCCAAACTTCCATCGATCATAGTCAAGGACATCCGCCTGGATCGCAGGTGGCAACGCGAGGTCTGCGCCCAAAGCCATACCCGTGACGACACAGACAATACCGAACATCAGATAACCGCCCGTTGGAATGAACGGCACCATTGCAAATGCGCATACCGCAAAGATCATCGCGACGCACCAGATACGATGCTTGCCGTGCCGCTGGCTGAGCTTTAGCCAAACCGGAATGGCCAGAACACCCGCTAAAAAATAAATGAGGATGAAAAGCGGTTGGTCGGCTTCGCTGGCACCAAGCGCATATTGCAGATAGATCAGAAACAGTGCCGACGGGATACCGTTGGCAAGGCCGTTGATAAACCACGCACCCAGGAGACGAACAAATGGGGCATTTGACGCAAGCGAGCGTGCTTCGGCACGAAACCTTTTAAAACTGATCGGCGATGATGCGTGCCCTGAAGGCATTGTATCTGGCACTGTTTTTAACAGCAGCGGAAACGCAACAACACCCAATGCTATTGCCAGCCATGCGATGCTCGCGACCGGATTACCACCTGCCAGGTCCAGATTGACGGCGACAGCACTGACAGCGCCGGCACCCAAAATACCAAGCAGGCCCGCAGCTTCCCGCCACGACGTAATCCGCGTGCGCTCATCATAATCATCGCTCAGCTCGGCGCCCCACGCAAAGTATGGCACGGCAACCATGGTCCATCCGGCATACAGCAAGATGCTCCATCCCAGAAGATAGCTTGTGTCCACATCTAAGGGCGGATTGAGAACTTTGTACAAACCAATACCGGCAACGACAGCGCCTATGGCGATCCAGGGTTTTCTACGCGCGCCTCTGAAATTAAAGCGGTCACTCAGCATGCCAATCAAGGGGTCTGTGACCGTATCAAATATCCGGGCAAGCAGCAGAATAAAACCTGTGGCTGCAAGGCCAAGGCCCAACTCGATACCATAGTAGGACGGCAGATTGATATAGATTGGAATGGTCGGCAGGGCGACAACAAACGCCGGCAATGCATAGGCGAGGAGTATCCGCTTTGTCAGTTTCGCGGGCACAGGTGCGCTCATCGATGTTCTAAAATGAATTGACCAACATCAATGGTGCCGTGTTCAAAACCGATCATGCAATAACATAAATAGTAGTGCCACATCAGATAGAACCGTCGGTCAAATCCCAAAGCTTCGATCTTTGGCCATGCGTCTGTAAAATCTTCATCCCAGCGCCGCAAGGTCTCGGCATACGATGCCCCGAAATAAAAACTGTCGGTGATTTTCAGTGCTGCATCATCTACCACAGAAGCCAGCGCCGTCTTACCAGGCAGCATGCCACCTGGAAAAATGTATCGCTGGATGAAGTCAGGGTCACGTCGATAGGTTTCAAAGGTATCGTCGTCAATCGTGATAATCTGAAGGCCAGCGCGCCCGCCGGGCTTCAATCGGTCATGCAACGTGCTCAAATAGGTTGGCCAGTATTTTTCACCGACAGCCTCAAACATCTCGATGGATGCAATCTTGTCGAACGTTCCGTCAACGTCCCGGTAATCCTCAATTCGGATCTCAACCAGATGGCTGAGCCCCTTTCTAGCAATCCGTTCACGCGCAAACGCCGCCTGTTCATTGGACAGCGTCAGACACACGACCTGACAGCCGAACTCTGCGGCCGCGATCTCGGCGAAGCCGCCCCAGCCACATCCGATCTCGAGCACGCGCTCGCCCTTCCCAAGATCGAGTTTTTCGGCAAGACGCATGTACTTGCGGCGTTGTGCATCGATCATCGGCTCGGACATATCTTCGAAAATTGCCGCAGAATATGTCATCGTTTCATCAAGCCAGTGACCATAGAAACTGTTCCCAAGATCGTAATGCGCCGCAATGTTGCGGCGACTGCCACTGCGGGTATTGGATCTGAGGCTATGGCGCAGGCGCTCAATGACATTCATCATCCAGTGCTTGCCCAATGGTCCCGACAACGCGTGTTCGTTGGCCGTGCCAAAACGCAGCAAAGCCGCCAGATCGGATGTTTCCCATTCTCCGGCCATGTATCCTTCTGCAAACCCGGTGTCTCCCGCGGCGACAAGGCGGTACAACGTGCGGAAGTCATGAATTTTCAGATCTGCGACGGGTTCCGGCTCTAGTCCTTGCAGGATATAGCGCGCGCCAGACGGGAACTCGATCGTGAAGTGACCGCGCTCAATGTTGCGGAGCCATTTCAAAACAATCGATTCAAAAAGCGTCTTTCGGCGCGTGCTGTTATTTTGAAACTGATCCGGGATATCTGAATATGAAGTGTCCATGACGCCTATTTCTTTGTCGTATGTTCAGCGCCGATACTGAACGCAATATTGTTTTCAACCGGCGTATGCCTGAAAACACGCAGGCCTTTTCGCCACAGCTTCAAAGCTTCCCAGTGTATTCCGCCGATAATCTTGAAGGTCATCAGGGGGAAGCGGATGAATGTCCGTGCCAGTGACTTGTCCGATAAAGGTTCTCTGGCACCACTGAACCAGGCCGTGAGCAAAGGGCCGTCCGCATCGTCCTGCCGGACAACCACGGTTACATCATCTGCTGGGGGCTTGATACGAAATAGATACTCCCCAGCCGTTTCAATAAACGGAGAGACATAGAGTGCCTTGGCACATCGCTGGCGAATAATTTTTTCAGACCCGGGCTCGACAGCCATAACGTAGGTATGGCGTTCCTTGAATGTGTTGCAGACCTCATACAGGATTGTCGACAGCGCACCATCCTGTCGGTAGCAGAAAAACACACTGATAGGATTGAACACATAGCCAAAAATGCGCGGATAGCAGAGCACACGAATTGCGCCACCGTCTGGCTCATGACCGGCATCGCGCAAACGGTCTTCGACCCATGGCCGCAACGGCTGGTTTTTCATTTCGCCATGATCGCGGTCATAGAACGATAGCGGCGCCCAACGGTTATACCCAAACAATCTGAAGCGGGTGTCCAATTCATCAAGCTCATCCAGATCAATCAGGATCGAGAACACACTGTATTGCAACCGATGCCGCTTTGGTCGCAGTCGATTGTGGATCACACTTCCTTCAAACAATCCCGATTTAAACTCGTTCATGCCGCCACACCTTCGGGATTTTCATTCAGGTATATCCTGCCATTCGCCCCGGCGACGGACCAAGGTCTTTCGATACCGCCCAGTTGCTCTCCAACAGCAAGCCCGGATTGCAGCGCGTCCTCGTGAAAGCCGTAACCAAAATAACTGCCGCAGAACCACGTTCGGTTCCGACCCTGGAGTTGCCAGAGTTCCCGTTGCGAGGCGAGTGCCGTCTGGTCAAAAAACGGATGTGTGTAATTGAATTCCTGATAAATTTTTCCAGACCGGGGCTCGTGTACCGGATTAAGCGTCACAAAAACCTCTGAATTTGCGTCCAGCGACTGCAACTGGTTCATCCAGTACGTCACACAAAGCGGCTCATCGACAGCACCGGTCTGCCCTTCAATAAAGTTCCAGCTTGACCAGACCCGCCTGCGCTTTGGCATCAACGAAGTGTCAGAATGCAAAACCGCACGATTTGCGGTGTACGTCCATGTGCCTAAAAGCGCCGATTCCAACGCGTCTGGATCGCTCAACATGCCAAAGGCTTCGTCGGCATGTCCGGCGATCACCACATGATCGTACGTATCTTTTGTGCCGCGCTCATCTTCGACAATGACGTGATTGGCGAAGCGTTTAATTTCGCGAACACCACGGTACCGTACGCGATCCCGGTACTCTGCCGTCAGGCGATTGACGTAAGCGCGACTGCCCCCCTCTACCGTGCGCCACGGTGGCCGGTCCGTCAGCAAAAGCAATCCATGGCTCTCAAAGAACCTAAAGAACGCACGTGCCGGATAAGCCGACATCTCGGTTGCGGTTGTGGACCATATCGCCGCACCCATCGGCATCAGATGATCGTTCAGGAATGCCGGATGATAATTGTGAGCCGCGAGATAATCACCCAGAGACATTTTGTCTGCGCGTGGATCCTTTATATATGATGCGGCTTCTTTATAGAATCGCAGCAGGTCTTTCGTCATACGCCAGAACCGAGGCCTGAGAACGTTTCTGCGCTGGCCCAGATAGCCATTCATATCTGTTCCCGAATATTCAAAACTGCCGCCGCCAAGCGACGCCGCAAACGACATATCGCTATGTTTTGTCGGTACATCCAAATGCTTGAAGAGCGCCGTCAAGTTGGGATAACTCGGCTCATTGTAAACAATGAACCCCGTATCAACCGGGACCATTTTATCGCCGAGCGGGATCTGCACGGTGTTGGAATGCCCGCCCAATCGATCGTTTTTCTCATATACTGTGATGTCGTGCGATTTGTTTAAAAGCCACGCAGCAGACATGCCTGCGATGCCAGTCCCGACAACAGCGATTTTCATTGGTTTCTTTGGCGGGGACTGTTTGTTCAAAATCAAGTTCTTCTATAAGTTTTAACAATGGGATTTGCGACTTAATCAGTTTACGCGAACGACTTCGGCATGGTTCACCTGTAGCAAGATTTTTTCTTAACCAAGTGATCCAAACCAGGCATCGGTCGTAACAAGGAGTATGAATGCGATTTTACGAACGATTGGATCAAAGACCCCAGCGCCGCAGGCAGGAATGTTTGCTGACGCCGTCGCTTTGGGGCGTTTTTCCGATTGGCACGCGTCATCCGCAATCTCTAGGACCCGCCTCAAAATGACCAAACCTGAAAATCAGGGCAGTACAGCCGCCGAGATGGCTGCGTACATTCGCCAGATCGCAGATGATCGCGACCGCGCTGCGTTTCGTGCTGTTTTTGATTATTTCGGGCCGAGACTTAAATCTTTTATCATGCGCCAGGGCAGTGACCCACAACTCGCCGAAGAAGTTGTCCAGGAGACCATGGTCAAGATCTGGCACAAAGCCGCCCAGTTTGATTCCAAAAAAGCCTCGGCATCGACCTGGATATACACGATCGCACGAAACATGCGGATCGACCTTTTACGCAAGATTAACCGCCCTGAGCCAGACATGAATGACCCGGCAATGACACCTGATCCGGACCCGATGGCGTATGACGTCATCGCGCTGGATCAAGAAGCCGAACTGATGAGAAAATCGTTGGCTGAGCTGCCTGAAGATCAACAGCGCGTGCTTCAACTTGCGTACTTCGAAGACAAAACGCACAGCGAGGTTGCCGAAGAGCTCAACGTGCCACTGGGCACCGTGAAATCACGCATTCGTCTTGCGCTCAAACGTATACGGACTGAACTGGGAGGCCTTCGATGAACGTTCGTCATCACCCAAGTGAAGCCCTGCTTCTTGACTATATATCTGGTGCTCTTGGAGAAACCTGGAGCCTTGGCATCGCAACGCATCTGGCACTTTGCCCGACCTGCCGACGCACGGCAGATGTCTTTGAGTCCATTGGCGGCGATATGCTTGAGACAATCGACCCGACACCTTTGTCAGGCGACACAGCGTCTAAAATGATGGCCAGACTTGATGATGAGGATGATACAGACGTCGTGCATGATGTCGCGCCCAAGCGTTCAGTATCTCGCACGCTTCCCCAGCCTCTATACAATTATTTGGGTAAAGATCTGGCAGACCTCAAATGGCAACGTCTCGGTATGGGAGCGTTTCAGTCATTAATCGACACGCCAGAGCACGGCGTTACGGCGCGTCTGTTGCGCATTCCTGCGGGCCGTCCTGTGCCGGAACACACCCACCGTGGGCTGGAGTTAACGTTGATTCTATCGGGCGAGTTTAGCGACGCCACAGGCACGTATAAACGCGGCGACCTTCAGGAAGCTGACGAGACGCTTGAGCATCAGCCATGCGCGGGTGCCGACGAAGATTGCATCTGCCTCGCGATCACTGACGCGCCGCTGAAGTTTCGCAGTCTTGCGGCACGAATTGTTCAGCCGATGCTGGGCATTTGATCGCTAACGCTTAAGCGGTACCGAGAGGTATACCCCAAATTCTTCGCCAATATTGCAGCTGACGCGGGCATGCACGCGCCCTTGGCGATCCATAAACCGTTGATGGTCTTCGACAGGGAAAATCCCTTCGTGCCAGATGTTTGGATGGATATACAAACCCCGGCTGCCATCGCACCAAAATGCTACGACCTTTTCCGGCGCGAAATCATCGCCGGGCAAGGCGACCGGCACCACAAACGGTTTGTGATCAAGTGGAAAGAACAACTGGCCACCATCGGGATGATAGTTCATGTGCCAAAGCAGCACTTGATCACGCGGCGCGGTTTGCGTATCCGCAGATGCACTGTCAGGTGACACCGACCATCCCAAGACATAGTGCCCGCCGACAGCATCATTCTTGCCCATCAGAATATCGCCCGTCCATTCACCACTGAATGTGCCTTCGACAAAGCCTGCCTCGTCTCCGGAGTCTTCATCGACAGGGCGCCAGCCTGTCGCAGGCCAGCGCACAATTTCAATTTCGCAATCGTCAGGATTATCGACCATGTAGCCATATCCTTTAACGGATGCGTCTGTGGCCTCAATCAACGGCACGTCAAAAAATGGCAGCGCCGGCTTTTCATTTGAGTCGAAAAGGTATTGCGAGTCCGCTTTGATCGCTGGCTGTGACATATTGGTGTTCCTTCTTCAGATCATCCCCGTCAATTTTTCAGTTGTGCTGACGGGTGCAAAAAATGCTAGGTCGCCAAGCTGAAATCACGATTGACGTTCGTTAAATTCAAACACCAGATGGCGCATAAGGGCGTGTTCTCTGACTTCATGGCATGCAGGATGTCCGGTGCATTATAGACATATCCCCCCACACCGGGCGACCACCAAGGGTCATCATTTTGTCGCCATAGCCCTGGGCTTAAGACAACATATACTTCCTCGGGCGGGTGATGGTGATCCGGATAGGTGAGATTTGGGCGCATCAATGTGACACCCACCAAAACATCGTCTCGAACTTCCAAGCCTTTCGGTCCCAATATTTCGGCGTTCGCATGCCCTGCATTGAAATCATTGGCTGTCGCATTCGAACGCTTATACCAGGACAAGTAACCGGATAGCGCATGCAGCGATGATAGCAACGCCAGACAATCAGGATTGATGTCCGCACTTTGGCGCACGTGCAAATCAAGGGCATCCTCAAGCGGGTTTTGGGTTTCCGAAATCGACTCTCGAATATCAGCCTTACCCTCACAAAGACGCGTGGAAATTTTGTCGGCGGCGACAATGCCAGCATCAGAAATACCCGATGCACGATTTAATAATTCGCTTAGGTTGTGTCGAAAATCGTTGAGCAATGCATCCATCAAAGAACCCAGCCATCAGAAGATCATGGCGTCATCATCCGGGCATCCGGAATTCAAGTCAACTCTATCCATTAGGCCCGCATCGTGCGATGATACGCCACTGAATTCGGCGAAAAAGCGTGGGGTCGAATATCGTAAATACGCGTCGGGGGGAACGAGCGCGTAGTAAATTAGGGGGAGCCGGCATGGAAGCAATTAGTCTGACGACAGAAATGATCGTCGTACTTTGCTTATTGGGTTTTACAGTTTTTCTTTTTGTTTCTGAGATCATACGTGTCGATTTGTCCGCGATCCTCGTGATGGTGTTATTGGGCATGTTGAGTTTTTTGCCTGGCCTGGGTGGTCTGGCACAGGTCAATAACTTGTTCGACGGCTTTGCTTCAAATGCCGTCATTTCAATTATCGCTGTGATGATTATTGGTGCCGGGCTCGATAAGACCGGCATCATGAGCAAGGTCGCAGCGGTCATTTTGAAATATGGTGGCACCACAGAGAAACGCGTCGTCCCCATTATTTCCGGGACTGTCGGTGTCATCTCATCATTCATGCAGAACGTGGGCGCCGCCGCTCTTTTTCTGCCTGTCGTAAGCCGTATATCACTTCGAACCGGCTTACCCCTCAGCCGATTACTCATGCCCATGGGGTTTTGCGCCATTATGGGCGGTACCATGACAATGGTAGGCTCATCCCCGCTCATTCTTCTTAACGACCTGATTGTCAGCGCGAACAAACAATTACCTGCCGACGCGCAGATGGAAATGTTTACGTTGTTTTCTGTGACGCCGATTGGGGTCTGCCTTGTTATCACCGGGATACTGTATTTTGTACTTTTTGGGCGATGGGTTCTGCCAAAAGTAAAAATCACTGATGATGCAACAACCGGGCAGTCATTGAAGGATTATCTAAAACGGATATACGGTTTGAAAGCAGACATCTTCGAAGTCGTGGTCCCGGAAGGTCACAAGGTGGAAGGCCAAACCCTCGATGATGTGATGCAACGCTACCACATTTATATTATCGGCACGTTTTATAACGGGCGGCGTTGGTTTGCCCCCGTCATTTCAACAAAAATCACAAGCCCCTGTCGTTTTGCAGTACTCGGCCGCAGAAAAGAAATTCAGGAAATGGCTGATGCCGAGGGTTTTAAACTTCTACCCGCCCTTGAAGTCTTTGCCGAGGATTATGCCCCGACAAAATCCGGTGTTGCCGAAATGGTTATTCCACCGGGATCATCCGTCATCGGCAAATGTGCGCATGATCTGGTGTTTCGTACAAAGTATGGTGCCAGCCTTCTGGCAATCCATCGTTCGGGTGATACGCTCAGCTATGTCGAAACCGAGGACCATGAAGCCACTGCGGTGGGTGAAGTGCCGTTTTTGGCGGGCGATACGCTGGTCATTCACAGTACCTGGGACGCATTGACGCGGCTGACGTACAATCGTGATTTTGTCGTCGTAACCGCGGGATTCCCACGCGAAGAAATGCGCCCGAAGAAACTGGGATGGGCGTTGTTGTTTTTTGGCATCGCGCTGTCGTTGATTCTGTTTTCCGATATTCGGTTGTCACTGTGTTTGTTAGTCGGTGCAGTTGGCATGATTGTCACCCGTGTGATTGATGTCGATGAGGCTTATGAAGCCGTCAGCTGGAGCACCGTGTTCTTATTGGCGAGCCTTATTCCGCTCGGGCAGGCGGTTCAGGGGACCGGCACAGCAGAATGGATTGCGCATCAGATTTTGACGATCCTTGATGGCTGGCCACTTTGGGGATTGCAGGCAGGCGTTGCCGTGCTTTCGACGGTCTTCACGCTGGTGATGTCAAACGTGGGGGCAACGGTGTTGCTGGTGCCGCTCGCGGTATCAATCGCAATAGCCGCAGGGGGCAATCCGGCAATCTTTGCCATGACGGTGGCTATCTCGACATCCAATTCATTCTTGATACCGACCCATCAAGTGAATGCACTGATCATGGGGCCCGCTGGTTACAAGGTCATAGACTTCGTCAGAACCGGCGGCGTGATGACAATTCTGTTCCTGGTCGTCTCACTGGTGATGATGAATGTTGTGTTCTGATATATTGGGATAGATGAATTCAAAAAGTGCACAGCACAAACGATCAGATAAGATCACAAGCCCAGTGCATCCTTTGACGTGTTTTACTATCTAAGAACATGGACCGAGCATGGCGCATGTCTGACGACCCGCGCAGATGTCGAGCCCAAGAGGAAATCTCTTAAGCCAGGTTTATGCGATCCAATGATAATACAATCAGCACCAACCTCTGCGGCATAATCCGTGATAGCCCGGCCTGAATGACCTTTGATGAGTTGGGATTGTAGATCTGGATGGCCCGCTACACGTTCAGCAAGCTGGTCTTTGGCGTGCTGCAGGGCACTCGCAACAGCTTCTTCGGAGACATAGGCACTGGCCGAGCCTTGCAACGGTTCGTACACATGGATTGCGATAATCTCACCACCCTCGTTCTTCATGGTGCGCGCCACTTTGATCGCTTGCTCAGAAATACCGTGCTCAAGTGACAAAGCTAGAATGATTTTCTGGTACATCGTCGTTCCTTTTTAATGCGGGGAAGCATTGATGATGGCGAGGCGTTTTACGCGCCCCGCCAGCCGTCAAAGTGTTGCCTCAGTCTTGTGCTGTCAGATCAAAGGTCTCATCAGGGAAATACTTGTACAAACGTGCATCCGCGGAACGCGCATGACCTTCCATACCTTCCAGTCTGGAAATTCTTGCTGTCGCTTCGGCGATCGGCTTGGCACCATCACGGGTCGCACGCTGCCACGTCACAATCTTCATGTACTTGTGCACGGAAAGACCGCCTGTGTACTTTGCGGATTGTGATGTCGGAAGCACGTGGTTCGTCCCGGATGCTTTATCGCCAAAGGCAACCGTCGTTTCTTCACCTAAGAAGAGAGACCCGTAACACTCCAGACGATCCAGCCACCAGTCGATATCTTCGGCCTGAACCGTGAGGTGCTCTGGAGCGTATTCGTCAGACGTCGCCGCCATTTCTTCACGGTCATCACAGACAATCACTTCAGCGTAGTCTCTCCACGCAGCAAACGCGTTGTCCCGGTTTAATTTTGGCAGGTCTTCGATCAGCCCTGGCACAATCTCCATGACCTTCTCAGCCAGTGGCTGGTTATCCGTCACAAGCCATACCGGCGAGTTGTATCCATGCTCGGCCTGGCCCACCAGGTCCGTAGCGACGATGAACGGATCAGCCGTCGCGTCGGCCAGGATCAAACTGTCAGTCGGTCCGGCAATCATGTCGATACCCACACGTCCAAACAGGATACGTTTTGCCTCAGCCACAAACTGATTGCCCGGGCCGACAAGAATATCAGACTTCGGCAAACCGAACAGACCGAATGTCATTGCGGCTACGCCCTGAACACCACCCATCGAGAGGATTTTGTCAGCGCCACACAAATTCGCCGTATAGATGATCGCCGGCGCAACACCTTCACCCGGGCGCGGCGGCGAGCACGCTGTAATGTGTTTACAGCCGGCAACCTTCGCCGTTGTCACCGTCATGATCGCGCTGGCGATGTGGCTATATCGACCGCCGGGAACATAACAACCTGCAGCCTGACACGGGATCGCTTTTTGACCGGCGATCAGGCCCGGCACGACCTCAAGCTCAACGTCCTGCAGCGTACTTTTCTGGGTCTCTGCAAAGCGGCGAACATTGTCATGCGCAAAGGCAATATCATCCTTGAGCTTTTGCGGCACCTTTGCGACAGCTGCAGCGATTTCTTCTTCGCTCAATATGATTGATCCATCATATTTATCGAGCTTTGCGGCGTATTCCAATGCCGCCTCATCGCCTTCGGCTTCAATCTTGTTGAGCATCTCTGACACGATTGAATGTACATCTGACGCGTCAGATTTTGCTGTTAAAGTAGCTTTCTTTAGGTAATTGCGAGACATAACCGTTCCTATCTTAAATTATCAGGGAGCATCGACAGCGAAATCTCTGGGAAGAACCCAATGAGCAACGTGACGAATAGCATAAAGAACACAAAGGGGCCAACGCGAGAGGCGATCCGGAGGACCGACTCGCCCGTTATTCCTGATACAACAAACAGGTTGAGGCCCAACGGTGGCGTAATGAACCCGACGCCAAGTGCGGTGATCATCATGATGCAGAATTGAATTTCATGCATGCCGATTGAGTCAGCTAACGGCTTCAAAATGGGTGCCATAATCACAATGTTCGGCGTCGTTTCCATAACACAGCCAGCCGCAATCAATATCCCGATCATAATGAGGATGAGAAGATAAGGGTCTTCGGTAAGCGACGACACCGATGCGACAAATCCTTGCGGAACACCCATGATTGCTAGCGCTTGAGCAAGCGGTAGCGAGAACGCAATGATTGGCAGGATAACGCCGTTGACCTTGGCCGAGCTGACCAGCATTGCCGGGAAATCTGAAAACTTCACCGTCTTCAGAATGAAGCCCAAAATCAATGTGACGATAACGGCTGTGGCGCCTGCCTCTGTCGGGGTAAGCCGACCAGAGAAAATGCCATAGAAAATAATACCCGGCACCAAAAAGGCATACCATCCGTCTGCAACTGTGCGCCCGAGATTGCTGGCCCATTCATTGAAACTCATCATGCCGCCACCTTCATAGGCGTAGATGCGGTTCATCACGAGGTTGGTTATCAAAATGGCGACCAGAATAGCAACCCCCGGAATAAGCGCGGCAATAAAGAGTGTCGACGCTGAAATTCCAAGAACAAGGCCGATAATGATGTATGCAATCGATGGTGGGATCAGGACACCCGTACAGGCACCCGATGCGACCAATGCACAGGCATACGGACGCGGATAACCCGACTCGACCAAGCGATCGATGGTCATCCGGCCAACGGCAGCTGCACCCGCGGCATCTGAACCCGAGATGGCCGAGAACATACCACAGACGAGAACTGTCGCGGAGCCAAACCCCCCTTTGGTCCAGCATGTGAGCGCCTCTGCCACATTCAGGAACTTTTTACTTAGCCCCGATCGGACAAGGACGTCTCCGGTCAAGATGAATAGCGGCACCGCAGTGAGCGCGAAGGCATCAATGCCGTCAAAAAGAGACTCGCCCACCAATGACAGTGGTAATGCCCCTGAAAGCAAAAGCATAGATATAGCCGCAGCACCGATTGCGGCCCAAATGGGAACAGCAAGCGCACACAACACGACGAAGACAAGGACCGGGAAATAAAAATCCCAACCCAGAATGACTGTTTGTTCTTGAAGACCTGGAAATAACATCTGAAGCCTCAATCAAAAAGTTTGTCGCCTTCGTAAACGGGCGCACCCGTACGAAGCGAGTTGATGTCGCGATGCAGGGACTGCAACAGGCGATAAATCATTAAACAAAAACCAATCGGGACGGCGGACAGGAACCAGACCATTGAAACCCGAAGTCCATGACTGACGGAGCCAAATTCCCAAGAGACCAGAACTGTTTCGAATGACCAGTAAACGGCGATCAATGCGACACCGAACATGACAAGGTCGCCAAAAATATAGAGCAACGCCTTGGCACGGGGCGACAGGTAATGCATCACAACGTCGATACGAATATGGGCGCGCTCGCGCACAGCAGAAGCCGCACCAATCCAAGCGAGATAAATGAACGAATAACGTACAAGCTCCTCGCCCCAGATGGAGGAATAGGAGAATACTTCACGTCGCAGCACTTCAATGAACATTGTTGCAACCAGCAACACATAGAAGAACAGCAGCGCCCATCGCTCTGCGTTTTTATTAAGATTGGAAAGAAATTGAGACATTTTGTCGCTCACTTTCACTGACCTTGGTCACCCCGGCATCAAATGATCCCAGGAGGTTACTGAGTTCGGAGAGTCCGAAAACCGAAATGCCGCCAACAGGTGAGTGCTGGCGGCATTCGTAAATCAAGCGTCATGCACGTAATAACGTCCTTGCGTGCTCGCGCCTTCTTCGAGTTTCTTGAAGGCATCCATAGAGCCCGCGAGTTCGACTTTGAATGTGTCCCACTCAGCCCGCTGATATCCGCCAGCTGCTTTCCATTCGGCCAATTGGCTATCGGAAAGCGAATGGAATTCCACACCAGACTTTCTAAGTTCTGCCATCGCGTAGTTGCGTGCTGAAGGCACTTTTGCGAGGTTCTGGTGACCCGTGATTTCAGAGGCTATCTCAATACCTTCCTGAACATCCTTTGGCATAGAATTGAACCATTCAAGGTTACACGAGAAGACCTGGCTATCAGGTACTGCTTGCGTGAACGTCACATGGCTCAGAATGTCCTTGAAGCCAAACACGAACAACGCGCCAACAGATGGATCAAGTGCATCGGCAACACCCTGCTTAATTGCAGAAGGCGTCTCACCCCATGCAACCGGCGTCGGATTCGCACCAACCATCTTGTAGTACTGCTGCAGCATTTTTGAACCCGGAACACGGAACTTCACGCCAGACAAGTCACTTGGCGTGATCACAGCCCCGGCACCACCTTTGCGTACGGCAACAACGCGCGGATCAATAACCACATAGAACAATGCCTTGAAGCCTTTGGCCTCAACCTTTGATTCCACGTCGGTTTTCCATGCTGATGAATGCACGAGGTTCGTGAAGCGCTGATTGGAACCACAGAAATACGGCATATTGATCAAATCCGCTGCAGGAGCGAACGCTGCAAAGTTGGCCAAAGAATGCTGAGCCGCCTGAATTGTGCCGCCCTGCACTTTTTGAACGAGTGCACCACCGGCACCCAATTGGCCACCCGGCGCAAGCTTTACATATACTTTGCCGTTGGTTGCGTTCTGAATGTTCTCTTTGAGGTCCAGTTGAAGAATTGGATAACTTCTCGATGCACCAAGCACGTACGCTGTAGCAATCGTCATTGTGTGTTCTGCAGCGGCTTTGCGCTCTTTCTCTTCCTTCGCCGTTTGGGCCGCAGCTTCTTCAGACCACAAGGTCCCTGCTGCACCCGCGACGAGGGCAGCCGTAAATGCACCCTTGCTGCTCAGTTTCAAGAAATTACGACGCTCCGCAGATTTCAATTCGTTGGTCATTCTTTGTTTCTCCCTGTTTTTTTGTGTTTAAGAACTTGAGTCTTTGGCTTTAGCCTCAAGCTTCAGGATCGCGATAACGAAAAATAGTGTCGAAGTTGCGAGCACTAACATTTCCATAATGTCACCGAGAATCGGGTCGCTGGTCACAGCGCCCATAAAGACATTGAGGAAGTACGCCGCAAACAACGTCACTGCTATTCCCATGTACATATCCTGCCCTTTCCCTAGTGGCTCATATCGAGCTAAGCAGATAGTGTAAGCGCTTACATTTCACTTTGCAAGCGCTTACATTTATGAAATTTTCCATCTTAAAATTTTCCTTGGCATGATATGATCCATCTATTGAATTAAGACCAATCTTGTATTTTCGCACTGCAATCCCGACGGAGACGACCTTGAACAACCAATCTGTGCCAACCCTGGAAGACGTGGCGCAGCTTGCTGGCGTCTCAACGGCGACGGTTTCAAGGTGTATGAACGCGCCAGAACGGGTTAAAAAACATACCCGAGAACGGGTCATGAGTGCGGTTCGTGATTTAGGCTATTTCCCGAATTTTGGTGCCCGCGCACTGATGGCTAAGCATACAAATACGATCGGTGCGATCATCCCGACCATGGAAAATGCGGTTTTTGCGCGTGGCATTCAGGCGTTCCAGGAAGCGCTTCGAGAAATGGGCATCACATTGTTCATTTCCTGTTCTTCCTACCAGGAGGATCTTGAGGAGGAGCAAATCCGCACGTTGACGGCAAGAGGTGCCGATGGGCTGCTCTTAATCGGCCATCATCGCAACGAGGACATTTATCGATTTTTGGCCAATCGCGATGTTCCGGTCCTTTGCACCTGGGTTTATGATGCGGCACACCCCCGGATTTCGATTGGATTTGATAACAAAAATGCGATGAAGGAACTGGCCAAGGTTGTGATATCGAAGGGGCACCGATCCATTGGCGTGATATCTGCTGCACAGGAATCCAATGATCGCGCGCTTAATCGCGTCATCGGTATTCGCGAAGCCATGAACGAGGCTGGACTGGCGGCGGATGCCCTGCAACTTATCGAGACCCCTTATGGTATTGATAATGGCAGTCAGGCATTGCAAGAACTGATGAGCAGCAATAAGCCGCCGACAGTTGTCATGTGCGGCAACGATGTATTGGCGACGGGCGCGCTTCAGGGTGCCAAGAAAATGGGGCTCCGGGTGCCGGGCGATATATCCATTACGGGGTTCGACGATATCGAATTGGCGGCGCTAGCTGAGCCGGGCCTGACAACAGTCCACGTACCTCACCGCGAAATGGGGAAACGTGCCGCGCAGATGTTAATGGATATGGTGAAGGGCACACCGCCAGAGCAGAGCGTTGAGCTTAGGACCACTGTCTGCATTCGCGGATCATTGGGCGCACCGTCTTCAGCACAATAGCCAACCAACATACATGAGAAGAATGGTGCCGATGCGCGGATTTGACTATTAGGTGCGAAAGATAATTATTTCGATCATTTTTGCCATTACTAGCCTAAGATAATGATGTCATAAACAACAAGCTTGAACACGCATCGATGCCAAACTCTGATTTGTCCGCAGAACAACACCTTAAAAAATTAAAAGGTGAGTACAATGATCTTGATGCAAGATTATTTGATTTTGGCCGACTGAGTTCTGATTGGGTTTGGGAGACTGACGCCGACCGGCACATCACATACACATCCCAGAGAATTTTTGATTATTTTGGCGTACCCCCCCAAGCTGCCATTGGTCGTAAAATCGATGATTTTGGAACTTTTCTGGATGAGAATGAAAACCCTATAACACCTGACTTTTTGGCCCCTTTTAGAGGCATCCTTTTAACAAAGAGTACTGACCCCAGCAGGCAAAACGGCTATTTCAAAATAAACTGCTTACCTATCTTTGATGTGCGAACGGGTGCGTTCACCGGGATACGCGGCACAATGGCGGACATAACTGAAGACCGGGCGACCAAGCAGGCAATCCAAACGGCAAACGAAGAACTCGAGGTTCTGGTCAAGAAACGTACGGACGCCTTATTTGAAATTGACCAGCAACTCGTGGATGAAATCAATATCCACAAGGAAACACGCCTTAGTTTGAAAGAGTCCGCAGATCTATTTCATGCTGTTTCTGTCACCTCGCCGGTTGCGGTCTTTTTGAGCCGCATCTCTGATGGTGAGATCTTGTTCGCAAATGATATGGCGTCTGAGATTCTTGGATATCCACTTGAGAAGATTCTGGGCGAAAAAATCACGAATTTATTTATAGATTCAAAGAGTCGTCGCATGGTCAGAGAGTTGGCCGATGTGAATAGCCCGACCAAGGCGCATCAACTTGGTTTTCAGACACGGAACGGTGATTTCAGATGGGGGCAATTCTCGACCCAACCAACACAGTTGAATTCAGAGGACGCACTATTAACGGCTGTTATGGATATTACCGATCTTCGGACAGCCGACAGACAATTACTTCACGCTGCGAAACTCGCAACGTTAGGGGAGCTTTCGGCAAGCATTGCGCATGAAATTAATCAGCCGTTGAGCGTTATCGGCATGGCGACAGAGGCAGCACTTTCCCTGTTGGATGATGAAGATGATATCGATATCGATTTGTTGCGCGCAAAGATCATCTCGGTCTTTCAAGAACAGCGACGCCTGGTCAGTATCTCCAATCATATGCGGATGTTTAGCCGAGAGAACGATCCGGACGCTGAAGTCTTTCTTCCCTTCCAATCGTGCCAGTACGTTGTCAATTTTGCCCGCGACGACTTGGCGCGACACGGCATTAAACTCGATTTCAACGCGGACATTACCGGCGAACAAGTTTATGGAAGCTCGACGGCGCTTGAACAGGTGCTCTTGAATGTTGTGACAAATGCTCGCGATGCGCTGACAGAAAAAATGAAACAAGACACAAACGCATCATTTGTCCCGTCCGTACGTTTTCATGGGAGCGTGCAACCGGAAGGCGCCAGTATTGTTCTTCGCATCGCGAATAACGGCGGCCCCATTCCAGAGGAGAGCCTGCCAAATATTTTTCAGCCTTTCTATACGACAAAAGAGAAAACTAAAGGCACCGGGCTTGGCTTGCCAATCAGCAAACGGTTGATTGAAGCCATGGACGGAACGATTACTGTTAATAACCTTGAAGACGGTGTGGAGTTTTTAATCCAGGTTCCCTGCAAACAACACGACCCCGAACCCCAAATAGATGTAAAAGAAGATGATCGATTAACAGAAAAACCAAAGTTGATAACGCCCGAGAATATTTCATTTGATGGCAAGCACGTACTCGTGGTCGATGACACCCCGTCGATCTTGAATGAGGTGAAGGATTTTCTTGTGCGCCATGACGCAAACGTAACAACGGCCAATGATGGACGGCAAGCGTTGAACCTGTTCAATGACCAGTCGTTCGACGCATTGGTGACCGATATCCAAATGCCCTATATGGATGGGATACAGTTGATCCAGTCGTTGCGCGCACAAAAGGAAACCATTCCAATTATTGTCATGACGGCGAATCCAGCCCTGATCCAAACACGCCCGGAAGTTGTTTCCGATGTTTCAGCCGTACTTAAGAAGCCATTTGAGACGGGCGCACTGCTCGGAGAACTTCAGACAATATTTATGTGATTTCATCGGCGATATTTAACGCCGAATTCTAGATCGTCTTCACTCTGACTCCGGCGGGACAATTCCTAAATCCATTGCGCGTATAATCGCCTGAGATCGATTGCTCACATCCATTTTTTTAAAGATCGCCTGAAGGTGCGCCTTAATCGTGAAATCTTGAACATCCAATGCGCGTGCAATGACTTTGTTCGAGCTGCCTTTAACCAGTTCAGCGACGACAGCCAATTCTCTGGGCGTCAAAAGCGCTCGAAGTTCCTCCGCACCCGTTTCTTCAGTTTGGGTTTCCTGTGGATCATCCATCAGGGCTTCGCGCGGCACGTATGTCCCACCATTCAAAATAAGCTCAATGGCCATTTTCATGGTTTGGCTACCCTCTGTCTTTGGAATAAATCCACGGGCTCCAAATTTAATAACCTCATTGATGATGCTGTTTTTAAAACTGCCTGAGAAGACGGCCATAGGTAAATCGGGGTTGTCTGCGACCAAGGATTTGATTGTCTCGCTTCCCTTCATGCCCGGCATATCAAGGTCAACAATCGCCAGGTCAATGGATGGGTTTGATTGAAGTTGTTGAAGGACCGACTGGTAGCTATCAGCTTCTGTGACGATGACGTCGTCAAACACACGCTTCAAAAAATCGCGAAAATTTTCCCTGATCATCGTGTGGTCATCTGCGACTAGAATATGCATTTTGCCTCTCCAGTAGGCTCTTTAAGGATCAACAACACAACTTGCACCAATGCAAAAATTCCCCTGCGGATAGGGTAATGTGTGATCGACGAGATGCCAACGTAATGATCGATAAATTGCCAACGAATTTGGGCGTGGAAGGCCCCAGAGCCTAAATAGCAAAGCGGCGGAGAATTTAATCTCCGCCGCCGTCAACAACTAAACCTGGTGAGGGGTTTTAGGAGTTGCCGTTGCCGTTACCGTTGTTGCCATTTCCGTTGCCATTTCCGTTTCCGTTATTGGCATTTCCATTACCGTTATTGCCGTTGTTGCCATTTCCATTACCGTTGTTACCGGCATTTCCATTGCCGTTGCCGTTGCCATTGTTACCGGCATTTCCATTACCATTGCCGTTACCATTGTTACCGGCATTTCCGTTGCCATTGCCGTTACCGTTGTTACCGGTGTTTGGGTTCAACGATACAAGTTGAGCCGCGGATGCAAATTTCTGAGCCTTGATCGCAGCATTCAAGCTTGCTGGGCTGGTCTTTAGCGTCTCACGAGACAGACCTAACTGCTGATCCGTCACAATGTCTGCAATTTTCATCGAAGCCTTATTAGCCTTCTTAATTTTTGCAACTTTTTGAGCTTGGGCGGTTGTGAATTTACGAACCTGCTTCGTATCGATCTTGTAAGCCTTCATCTGTGATTTACCGTTCGATACCTTTTGAACGCTCATGATGGACACACGTACTGGAAGAAGCTTAGGTGTTTTCGCACCTTTCGCATTGGCCTTCTCAGCTTTTTGTGCTGTGCGAGTAGCTTTCTTTTCTGCTTTAGCTTCTGCTTTCTCAGCTTTAGCCTCTGCTTTTTCTTCAGCTTGTGCAGCCTTTGCCGCCTGCTTCTCAGCTTTGGCCGCTGCATTCTCAGCAACACGGTTTTCTGTCACACGATCAACTGTTGCATCGCCTGTTTGTACACGACCCTGTTGAACCGGGGCGGCGTCGCCTTGAGCGGTGATCGCTGAATGGGTTCCAGCCGGGATCATCACTTTCTGACCCGTCTTCAGTGAAGACATTTGAACAAGACCATCAATAACCGACACCCGTGTGGCACCACTGCGGTCAACAGTGACTGTATATTCAGTACCACGAATTCCGATCGTTGCTGTTGGGGTGCGGATTTCAACGTTTTGCTTGTTCATGACACCTGAGATGAAGAAGAACGTTCCTTCCATCAGGTTGATGACTTGCTTGCCGTCTTTGGTTGTTGGATC
>Ga0189287_100088_pt1 | contig 89387 bp, 86 predicted proteins | sample UW86minimetaG_FD_130319 | JGI IMG/M metagenome (GOLD analysis project Ga0189287, IMG submission 130319) | Marine microbial communities from the Costa Rica Dome - UW86 mini metaG | ecosystem: Environmental > Aquatic > Marine > Oceanic > Photic zone | place: Costa Rica: the Eastern Pacific...
CCCGCGGTCTGGGTGGTGAGGTTATTTTCCCGCCAGGAAAAAGATGTCTGAGCGAAGCGAGTTGTTTTTCCCAAGGGAAAATAACCTCACCTCCCAGGCCGCCAATGACCAGCCATCAGTCCTCCAATCGACAATGCCCAAGCCTAGGCAGGCGCCGAACAACTAGCCCCAAAGCGGTAGCAGGAAAAACACCGGTGGTGCCGCAACATGATCCGCTCATCCATACTCTCCGCGAGCGTGCCACCCAGATCGTACTGCGGATCATCATCCACCAGCGTGCAGGCATACACCCGAACCTGGTCGCCCTTCTTCACCAGCATCCGCGTATAGGTGCACATGAAGTGGGAACGAGCCTCTTTGGTCGGATACTTCTCCATACAGGTCTCGGTAATCTCCGGGCTGCCGTCTTCCGAGCCGGGGGTACCCAGATCCGGAAACGCGGTAAACGCCAGGTCCTCCGGAATATTCCATTCCCGGAAGATGTCACGGAAAGCCGCCTCGACATCTGCAGGAATTTCCTCCGGATCGGTCTGGCGGGCAATGGACACCTTGAAGCCCTGTTCAACCAGCCAGCGGATGCCCTGCAAGGCCTCATCAAAGCTGCCGTCACCGCGGTCCTTGTCGTGACGGGCCCTGTCCGGGAAGTCCAGGCTGACCCGGAAATGAATCGGGTAGGGGTTTGTCCAGCAAAGGCAGTACCTGATGCTGGCGCTTGTGCAGCGGCTCGGTGGCGTTAGTCAGCACGAAGCAGGGCCGGTGCTGGCTGGCGTAATTCAGAATATTGACGAAGTCCCGGATCACGAAGGGCTCGCCACCGGTGAACGAAAACTGCTCCACCCCCATGTCGATGGCTTCGTGGATAAACGGCTTCACATCGCTGAGCTTCATGCCCGGGATCCGGCCATCGCCGGGGTGCGAACCTTCCAGGCAAAACGGACACGCCAGATTGCAGGCGGTGCCGGTGTGGATCCAGAGCTCTTTGAGCTTGCCTGCATCGATGTAACCCCGGGGGTCGCCGTTGCGAGTGTGAGTCCAGCTATCACGGGCACGGGGTTCCAGAATCTCCACGACTTTAATCTTTTCTCTCGTCACCCCAGTAGCTACAGCGTCCGCGTAGCCCTCTTCAAGTTTCATACTGATCAGCCTTAGCAATTTATTGCCTGTTAAAAGCTTGCGTACCGTCTCCATTGCACCTTGCAGATGATGCAATATACTCTGAGGGGTAAACCTAGCATATTATCGGATAACCAAACATTATTCATAATCCTCATTCTTTGGCCGGCGCCATTGTTCGCCTTGGCAAAGCAGAGCAACTCAGGAGCGCGAGCTTTTCATGGTTTGGTATGTCATACAACATAAGCCCGGACAGGGTGATCGAGCAATGCAAAATCTACTTAATCAACATGTGGATTGCTTTCACCCTAAAATTTTGGTGGAAAAAGTCAGGTCGGGAAAACGCACACAACGCCTGGAACCTCTTTTTGCTGGCTATTTATTCATCAAATTAAAGCCGGGAGAGCAAAACTGGAACAAATTAAGGTCGACGCGGGGCATCCTACGGATTGTTGGATTTGGCAATACACCAGCAACCATTGACCAAACTGTTATTGATCAAATTAACGCCCGCCTTGCCTCCGTAACAACACAAGGTGGTCTTAAATCCGGCCAAGCCGTCGAACTCGACGATGGGCCTTTCAAAGGCCTCAACGCAATTTTCCAGTGTTACGATGGTGACGAGCGAGCGGTAGTCCTCATCAACTTTATGCAAAAGCATCAACGCCTGAAAGTACCAATCACGTCACTTACCTTGGCCAACTAACCATCTGCGTGTACGTATCGCGCTGAACCTCGATGATATCGCCACAGAGATGAAGCTCGTTTTACAAGGAGTTGACGAAAAGCCTCCCCGTTTGCGAAAGGGAGTTGTCAACTCTGCATAGACGCAGCCAAGTTCGCCGGCCTTGGTGCATGGTGCCAAGGATTCTGCGCCCTTACCTCACGTTACATACGTTGCGCAAATTCCGAGTCTGGCAACAGTTCCTGACATTCGGTAAACCCAATCGAACTGACTTTTGAGGCCCGTGTCGCATTATGTCTAAAGACCATACGCATAGGGTTATACGATGTTTTTCCGACACCAACACATGTCCAGCGTCCTTGAACAGTGTCTCGACGCCGTTGTGAGTATTGACCAGAAAAACCGAATTATTTTTTTCAATAAAGCGGCTGAACGACTCTGGGGCTATAGCGCCAAAGAGGTGCTAGGAGAAAACGTCAAAATCCTGGTGCCCGCTTCGGTAAAAGACCATCACGACGCGCACATCGAACACAATCGTCAAGGCGGCAGCGACAGGATCGTTGGCACGAGCCGAGATGTGTGCATGGAGCGCAAAGATGGGTCTCAGGTTTGGGTCAACCTCGCCTTGAATAAAGTTGTGTCCGGGCGCTCGATTACCTATACAGCTTTCGTCCGAGACATTACGGCTGAACGAGCCTCACGGGAAATGATCAATCAGACGCTTGAACAGGCATTGGATGCTGTCGTCACGATTGATGAAAACAACGTCATTATCTTTGTCAACTCGGCCGCTGAGCATCTGTGGGGATACGATCGGCAAGAAATGTTGGGCAACAATGTCAAAATGCTGGTGCCTCATGACATTCAAGGCCGGCACGACGAAATGGTCAATGCGAACCGGCGCACTGGCGTTGATAAAATCGTGGGGACCTCCCGAGAGGTGCCCGTGTTCAGGAAAGATGGGGCCCGACGCTGGGCAACTCTAGCGTTGTCTAAAATCCAACTGGATGATCGGATCCTCTACACGGCGTTTCTCAAAGACGTGACAGAAGAAGTCGAACGCCGGAATGAATTTCGTATGCTCTCCATGGTCGCTAACGAGACCGACAACGCAGTCATTATAACAACTCCAGACCGTAAAATTGTCTATGTGAACCGGGGCTTTACCCAACTGACGGGCTACGGTTTGGACGAAGTTGTCGGTAAAAATCCCGGTGATTTTCTTCAAGGTCCACACACCGATCCGGAGACCATTGACCAGATCCGTCAAAAACTGAGGCACCATCAACCGTTTTATGACGAGGTGCTTAACTACGATCGTAATCAAAAGCCTTATTGGGTATCGCTGGCCATTAACCCGGTTTTCGATGAATCTGGCACATTAACCCATTACATCTCGATACAGGCTAATGTGACAGAGACAAAAGAAAAGTCGCTTGAATATACGCGACGCTTCGAGGCAATTAGCGACAGTAACGGCGTCACGGAATGGGGCCTTGACGGCTCATTATGGCATTGCAACGCATACATGCTTCGCAGTTTGGGCGATGGGTCTGCGGAGCAAACCAAGGCTCGGATTAAGAATTTAAAAGAAATTATCGGTACGGACAAATTTAATACACTTCTCGGTGGCTCTCAGATATCCGGTTCGTTCGCTTTCCCTGACGCGGACAACCAGGCGCACTGGTTCGATGTCACTGTTTGCCCGATCGCTGATTTCTCGGGAAGTATCAAATATTTCGTCGCGTATGGAATTGATGTTCACTCCAAGATGCAGGCGGTTCAGGTGACTGATGAGGAAATGAAATCTGTCTTAAAGTCCTCTGATGAAATTTCGCAAATCGTCAGTGCCATCAATCAAATCGCCGAACAAACCAATTTACTCGCTCTTAACGCAGCCATTGAGGCTGCGCGTGCAGGAGAGGCAGGTCGCGGCTTTGCAGTCGTTGCTGATGAGGTTCGACAACTTGCTCAAAAATCCGGTCAGTCGGCCGATGAAATCAATCGGTTAGTCACCGAGACAAATAATCGAATCGAAAGCCTGGCCGAATCACTCAGAGCTCTGAACGACATTTCCCAGGAGTAACTAAATGACCGGCGTACTAGCAAGCGTAGACGAGCGGACCAATCTGGCCGGACAAAACCGGCTTGAAATGCTCCTGTTTTCCCTCGACTCTCAACAAGCCTACGGGATCAACGTTTTCAAAATTCGAGAGGTCATTCACTGTCCCGAGTTATCTGAAGTTCCGGGTGGCGGCGGAAACATTCGTGGAATCGCTTATCTGCGAGGTGAAACCGTGCCAATTATCGACCTAGGCAAATCCATCGGAAAAGCGCCTTACGATGGCGAGGGTGGGTTTGTCATCGTCACCGAATATAATCGGAATATTCAGGGGTTCCTCGTCAATAATGTTGATCGTATCGTTAACCTAAACTGGAACGACATTTCGCCGCCGCCACAGGCTCTCGGGCAAGAGCACTACCTGACCGGTGTCGTGCAACTCGACGATACTCTCGTTGACATCATAGACGTTGAAAAAATCTTTGCCGAGATTGCAACAATCGACACTGCCGTAAGTCCAACCGTGACGGCGGCCGTCGAAGTTTCAGAGTTTAACCAAATAACGATCCTTGCGGTTGATGACTCCAGCGTCGCACGGAATCAAGTGAAGCGATCTTTGGAAGACCTTGGATTCCTGGTTGAAACCGCAAATGACGGTCGCGAGGCATTGGAAAAACTTCAAGCCATTGAAACCCGTCTGGGCAACGATTTTCTAGCGTCTTATCCACTGGTCGTTTCAGACATTGAGATGCCCGTTATGGATGGGTACACGCTAGCTGCGGAAATCCGAAAACAGTCTACGCTGTCTGGGTTGAAGGTCATCTTACGCTCCTCGCTCTCAGGACAGTTCAACGAAAGCATGGTAAAGAAAGTGGAGGCCGATAAATTCATTGCCAAGTTCAATCCAGATGAGCTGGCCAAGGAAATTCTCCATTTGCTGGAAGTGCCAAGGAAACAATAGCCAGAAGGTACACGCCAGCGATCATGATTTCCGCCAAAAACGCTCCGTCGTTTCGTAGCGAGGTAATGCAGGCTGGTGCCATCAAACTGTTTGAAAAGCCACTGCGCATGTCGGAATTGCAGGCATCGGTTCGGGGCCTGACGAGAACCTGAAAGGGACACACAAAAACCGTCGACAGCAGAGTCCATTGGCAGGTCCGTTCGCTCTTTGAACATCTACCCAACGCCTTTTCTGGACATTCGTTCAGACTCTGACTTACATTGTCGTCTTGGCCATCATCAATGTGGATAAACAGTTTGACTTCGCTACTCATTGACCAATCCGCTCCCGTTCATGCACTGAAACGTATGTTCGAGGACGCTGCAACGAATCTAAGAGGCGCCGAACTCGGCCCGTTTCAGCGTCGAGCAAAACAAACGTTCTGTCAGGCGTGCTTCGACGGCGACGTAGACAAAGTCTTATTCTTTTTAGACGGACTGCCTGAGTTTTTTACATGGTTGTCAAAAGAGTGCGCGAACGACTCCAACGCTGTGTCTTGGGCGTGTTATGGAAAGCAAACAGAAATCGTGCGTTTGATTTCCGAACGTCAGGATCCCGAGACGTTCATTGGGTTCGACTTTGACGTTGCATTGGAGATCCTTGATCAGGCCCGAGATGACGAGGCTCCCCTTAAACCGATCGATTATGACCAGTGGCATGGGCGCTCAACGGCAGAGGCCATTCACAAGGTGGCCATACGGGAAAATGACAAATCGCTGCTGCGCGTTGTCGCCGACGTTCTTGAGAAGAATCTCGATAAATTTTTCGAACAAATTGGTGTATGAAGGCCGCTCGGCGGAATATCGATGTTTCTCGAATAGCCAGAGCAGATTGAAATACTTTCCCGCGGTAATCAGCAGCCGATTGGCCCTTAAACGACAACTTCGGTTACGGTTTTGCATCGCCTGGGCAGCATCAAATGGAAGGTTGCGCCCTCCCCTTGGACCGATTCTAAAGCGATCGAAATACCCAGAGCGTCAGCGGCTCGCTTGACGATATAAAGACCGAGTCCGCGTGACTCAGCATGACCGCCAAACGACTGGTAGGCCTCAAACACCCGAGACACCCTATCCGGGTCGAAGCCCGGACCACTGTCTGCAACCGTTAATTCTAAGCCGTCACCAAGACGACGGCTACGAACCGTCACGTGGCCCTCATCCGTGTATCGTAGGGCATTACCTATGAGGTTCTCCAAGATTTGAACGAATAACACTTTGTCCGTGAAGATCGTTTCGTTTTCGAGCTCAAGCCTCAAGTCTAACTGTTTTGCTTGAGCTTCAGCGGCGAACACACTCACCAAATCACTTTGGACGTCTAAGAGTTTTACTTCCTCTGGTGACACCGCCAAAGCCTGGCTTTCAAAATGAGTCACACCAAGAAGATGATCTAGGAGACGATTGCCTTGATCCAAGACCGAGCGGATTTTTCCAATTGTATTGACCTGGGAGGGTTCAGCAATCGTCGATAGTTCGGCAGAGTAAAGCGTGGCTGCCTGGATGGCGTGCCTTAAGTCATGACTGGCAATCGCCAGCATACGAGTTTTAGCCAGATTTGCCGCATCGGCCTCCTCTCTGGCGTCTCGTAATCGAATTCGCAGGATGATTGCGCCAACTTGGGTTTTAAAAATCAATAAGCTGTAGACGACCAATGATAACCACGCAGCTGGAACCAGCCATTTATGCAGCCACCCCTCCATTGGCAGTTCTACCATATGATAACCAAACGAGCAGAATACCGGCGTCAGAAACGTTACATAAATTTCAGGGTAACACCCCATCGTCACCGAAGGCGTGGAAGACAAAATAATGATCATTAACAGGACAGAAAAAATCTGGACGAGGGACGCATCTGGAAAAAATAAAAACGGTGCAAGCGACCACAGGGCACCCCAGATAACCGATAGGTACAAGTTAAGAAACCGCCAGGTCGCCAAGAACCGCGGATTCGCCAAGTCGGCTCTGGGGCGAACGCGATGGTAATGGCGGATGATCAACCACGAATTGAGAGACACGAAAGCAATCATGCCAAACCACAGATACATCTCAGACAGATCAAGGTTAGAGACGAACAACACACCGATCACGAGCGCAGCAATAACACTCGAGACCATGCGTGCCCCAACCTCTTGCATGAACAAATGATGGCGCTCGGCGTTGACCTCAGGGGAGAGTCGAAATCGATTCAGCTGTTGCTTTATCACGTTTTTGTTGGTGGTTGGGTGTTGTCAAAAACGCCAGAACTTAATAAAGCATCTGGCAATTAGGAGCGGCTGTCTGCCAATGCCAATGGCTTCTTAGCCTACGACCCCTCGAAAATCGCCTGACAAAATAACCGTTGCTACGCTTCTATTCCAGTTTTTTTAGACTTTCGATACAGCACTACAGTCAACGCCGCCCCATTGATACTGATCCAGAGTCGTGTTCTTACCCAAAGATGGCGCTCGATGGCTCCAAAGACTGAGGCATTGGATATCATGGCCAATGCGACATCGCTTGGCCTTTGGTTTTATCTCATCCCTCATTCAGGAGCGATTGACACTGCCCTTATGCCGATTTTCTTCTTCTGCTTGGTCTCGTTAATTGCACCATTTCCGATTTACGCAGATTCAAGCTGGCCCCAAAAAATGACTGACTTTAATTACACCGCAGATAATCTCAGTGAACATTGGCAAACACTAACGGGAGGGTTTCGGGGGCCACTCCCGTCGGGTTCTTGGGTCGAGACAAGCGCGGCCCAGTGGCCAATGTTGGAGGCGGCGACGCGGATGCACCTCGTAACACTGGCAGATTCGCATCCTTACATCGTAGAAGGTCTTGAAGCCGATGAGAAAGAACAATATGGACGTTATGCCCATCAACTCCGAGAAACTTGGGCGCTGATATTTAACGGTCAGCTCGAGCGTGCCTCTGAACTTGGGCTCTCGTTAGGGGCTGGGGGCTACTACCCAGCCCTGTACGCACAAGCACTTCGAGCAACGCTGACGGAGCAGGCACCAGCCCAACGACGGGCTTTACTGGAGGAGATTGCTCATCGTACAGACGAGCTGCTAAACATCGCACCAGATCACCCGACCATCCGATTTGGGAACGCGTACGCAAAAGCGCGGATTCTGGAAACCCTGTCAGTTACCGAGGCACTTTCCAGCGGCTACACGTCAGAGGTCCTGTCCACACTCGACAGGCTGCTAAGCGAAAATCCGAATCACATTTACGCAATGACATTGTACGGCGGAGTCCACGCCGGCATCGTTGATAAAGCCGGCAAACTCATGGCAAAACTCAGTTACGGCGCAACCCCAGCTTCCGTTCAAGACAAGTTTGAGCGAGCCCTATCACTCGATCCCGATTCGGCCGCCATTCGTTTTGAGTACGCAAAAGCGCTCCTGAAAGTTGGCGATCGCAGTGGTAGAAAGATCGCTAAAGCGCATCTTGAGAAAACCGCAAACCTGGTACCTGCCAGTGCCGAACAAGCCCTCTACGTTGATGCGGCCAAACGTGCGCTCGCATCATTTAAGGATTGATTGGCTGCAAAAGCCAGCTCTTTTTCCCGAGCATGCATCGACATAAGGCAGACGAGATCGCAGCGAGCGAGAGTCACCTCTTGTCGAGGCGATTCGTCTTTAATCCTTGACGCATGCATTTGGCGTCGATGGCGAGGTTGATCAACCTCGCCCGTAAAACGTTTCACCGGCCTGTACATCGTTTCTCTTATGTCGTAACTTTATTGTCATCATAGGTTAGTCCATCCGATGCATTAATATTCCGACGGCGAGAGAATGGCTTGCGACGATTCCCATTTTCAGTGATAACGACAATCACAACGATGAACGCGCTCAGGAAAGCGGCGTTTGAATCGGTGACACGGAGAGTTGCTCGCGTTCAGCGTCCTCATGTTGACGATCGGCATCACCCAAGGGCAGGGTTGGAAAGTCTGATGGCGCCAGATCTCGTTGATGCAGATGCACGTCTAACGCTCTTGTACCAACGGTCAGTTGAACAAACGTATGAGGATGCAGTGCAATCTCTGCGCGCAAGCGTAGCGCTTCAATTGGTTCCAGATGAAATGCGTATCCTGGCTTACGCAACATCGCACTCAGCAATCCCCATTTCTCATGCCGTTATCGGTTCTCGACTTGGTGCCCAAACCATGAGAGTCCACTCTTACCTGAGCCGTATGCCTCAAGAAGCCGGCCTCATGCTACCTGATCACGCTCCTTACTATTTGCAGCACCTTTGCCAGCTCAGCTTACTCGACATTGGACCTCCCCTGCTTAAGTCGGAAAAAGAGTATGAGCTAATTGAAAATGGGCTTGAAGTGCGTTCAAAGGTGCAGGCATCACGTCAGCAATGGGGCAAAAAAATGAGTTTTGAACGCCTGTCGGTATCGGTCACAGAGCTAGGTGCCCAAATTTGGGAGCAAGCATCCAATCAACGCTACCTAAGTCAATCGGCCTCCCGACGGGCCTGAGACACAAAACTGAGGACTTATGGACTCCATACTGGCCACTTTTTTGGCGAACCCATTTGTGTACTTGTCCATGCCACTTATTAGCGGTCTGGTCGGTTTTGCAACAAACGTTTTGGCCATAAAAATGATGTTTGAGCCGGTGGACTTTATAGGTCGAAAGCCACTTCTAGGGTGGCAGGGCATCATCCCACGCCGTGCACCCAAAATGGCGGCTATTTCGGTTGAAACCATCACCCGACACCTCATCTCACAAGAGGAAATCTTCAATCGTCTAGACGCTAATAAAATCGCCTCGGCACTGGAACCAGCACTAAACGATCTCGTACCCGATCTTGTCGACGACATTATGGAACAGTATCAACCCAGGCTGTGGGAATTCACACCGACGCTGGTCAAACGTCGCGTCTATCACAATGTACAACGTGAGGCCCCCGCGCTCATTCATGACATCATGGATCAGCTGACGCGAAATATTTCTCAGGTTTACGATCTTGAAGATATGGTTGTCACAACGTTGAGTGACAACAAAGCCCTTCTCAACCAAATCTTCCAGGAAGTGGGCCACAGTGAATTTCGATTCATTAGCCGGTCTGGATTCTACTTTGGCGTGTTATTTGGTGTCTTGCAGACGGGCATTTGGCTCTTTTTCCAGGAGTTGTGGCTGCTCCCCGCGTTTGGACTCCTTGTCGGTTACGCAACGAACGTTATCGCTCTGCAGATGATCTTTAAGCCTCGTGACCCCATAGGTGTGGGTCCATTGAGTATTCAGGGCCTGTTCATAAAGCGCCAAAGTGAGGTTGCCCGAGATTATGGCCGTCTCGTTGCCAATTCTGTTCTGACACCCGCCAATATCATCAAAGGGCTGTTGCAGGGGCCACATTCCGACCGGTTTTTCAGTATGATCACCCGCCATGTGCAGCGCGTGGTGGACAACCAATCCAGTGTCGCCAAACCCGTCGTTACACTCGCTGTTGGAACACAAACATATCGAGATATTAAACAAAGTGCGGTCAATTTACTGATCGAACGATTACCAACGACCCTCCAGCATATTGAAAAGTACGCCGACGAAGCTTTGGACCTGGAAAGCACGTTGTCACATCGGCTTCAGCGTCTGAGCCCAGCAAAGTTTGAGGGTATGCTTAGACCGGCATTTGAACAAGACGAATGGCTATTGATCCTCGTCGGTGCTGCACTTGGGTTTTGTGTGGGAACGGCTCAGCTACTGTTTTTTCTCTGATCAATCGCTGCGCCTCGGGTTCTCGAAACGCAAGTATCGCTGCATCTCATAGTGATCAGGCCGATAAAAAAGGGCGCCTTTTGGCGCCCTTGACTTTTGCTTAGTGGCTACTGAAGCCTAGGCGCTTGCGGTACCGCTTGAGAAGGAACTCTGTGTCGTGATCCCAAGGATGGAAACCCGGCTTAAAATAATCCAGAAATTCAGGAATGATTTGTCGGAACATACCCTCCTTACCCCACAGATTGCGCAAGCCATCCATCCAGAGTTTCGGCTTAAGCAATTTTCCGTCCTGGCGAAGTAGCTCCGCGGTAAATGCGTGAATTGCGACCATAATCAGTACCGTGGCCAATACCATGGTCCCCATTCGGATCGCATAATTGATAGCACCCTCACCGTACACCAATTTATAGGTGTCAAAAGCCACAGCTTTGTGCTCGTTTTCTTCCACACAATGCCACATCCACAGGTTTCTCATGGACTCATCAATGGACTCCACCACGTCTTCCCGACGAAGCAGCTGTGCTGACAGGATGCCAGTAAAGTGCTCAAGTGCAACTGTTGCGGCCAACTGCGTCCGCTTGTTGTTGAGCCCAGGCAAATCGGCAACGGCCAGGAATTTCTGAGTCCACGTTTCAAGGCGTTCGACTTCGTATCCATGCTCAATCGCGCCGCGATTGAAGGCACTGTGCTCTTTGGCGTGCATGGCCTCTTGGCCAATGAACGCACTAATATCCTTTTGGAGCTGTGGATCCTCCACGGCCTTCCTCACCGCGCGGACGCTTGCAACGAAAAAGCGCTCTCCGTCCGGGAACAAGGCTGATAAGCCATTAAATAAGTGCGTCATGAACGCATCATTCCCAACCCAGTACTGCGGCACTTCTTCAAAATCGAAATCTTGCCGACGCACGGGGAAGGACGCGACTGCTGCATTAGTTGCCATGTAATCTCTCCTCTGTATGTCTTGCTGCGCGTCAAATATAGGTGCCCTTTCTCACTCTGGACTTGCCATTTTAGGACAACAATTTATCTCACCATCTAATTCCTCGCGTTTTACAACTTTAGCCTCCCCCGATTTACGTCATATCAGTCGCTTGGCCGTCTCGTGTCAAATGTTTGTCAAATCTCGCACCTTAGGATTTTAATTTCGCATCGCACCACTTATACTGACGTACGTCATACGCACAAATAGGAGAAATCTCGATGCGCAAGACCCTTTCGACGGCGATTACTGCCGCCTTATTTATGCCCCTAATTGCAGGAGCATCTCAAAGCTTCCCAATCAGCTATTCGTCAGTCGGTGTTGAGGGTAGTTATGTCGACTCTGGCAACTCTGACAACAAAGGCTCCGTTCAAGATAATCTTTCAAATTATTTTGAAGGTGGCCTGAACGTTACGCATCAATTCAATCCAACGTTCAGTGTACTGCTGCAGGGTAGCTACGCAGAGCCGGAAACCCGGACTCAGAATCTTGATACCGAGCTGTTCCGTGGATCCCTTGGCGCTCGCTTGCACCCAGGTAAGTTTCGTTTGGGTGGCTGGCGTCCTTTCGGTGGCGCGGGTTACAGCTACACAGACATCGATGTGGATCAGGGTGGCGGCAAGACTGAAGATGCCATTTATCTTGAGGGTGGCTTTCAACGGATGGTTGCGCCACGGTTTATGATCGAAACGGGTGTTCGGGCTCGCACGGAACTCGAAGAGGGTTACGTCGATGGTCAATACTTTGCAGGTATTCATTACCTGTTCGGTCGTGAATTTCCCGCTGCGCCCAAGCCGGTGGTTGCGGTTCAGCCCAAACCAGAGCCCGTTGTCAGGCCGCCCATGGATACTGACGGCGACGGTGTAATCGATGATCTTGATAAGTGCCCTGACACACCGATGGGCGCGTTGGTCGACTCCGATGGGTGCCCGAAAGAGCTTACCAAAGATATCAAAGAGACTCTCTACGTAGAGTTCGATCTCGACAAAACAGAGGTCAAGCCTCAGTTCTACCCCGAGATTGGTGAATTGGCCAAGGTTCTCAAGCAGTACCCCACATCGACCATCTTGCTCGAAGGCCACACGGATAGCACAGGGTCCGCGTCGTACAACCAGCAGCTGTCTAAAAGTCGCGCCGACGCAGTCATGAAGGTGTTGATCGATCGCTTCTCTATCCCCTCAACTCGAATCAGCACCACCGGCATGGGCGAAAGCCAACCGATTGCCTCAAATGCCACGGTAGAGGGCCGGGCACAAAACCGTCGAGTAGAAGCCATTGTATCTGGCGAATACTCGGAAATTATCAAAAAATAAAGGGAGTTAATTAACATGGCGACGCAAAAAATTTCGTTACTAGCGATATCCATGGCATCGGCGCTTACCTTGACCGCCTGCGGTGGTGGAGGCAGCGGTGGCCCCAGCGAACCCCGTCTAGATACTGGCGGCAACGACGTCGACAACCGAACGCCACAAGAGCGTTTTTGTGACGATCCCAACTCAGTACTGATGGTCGAAACCAATGGCGTCATGCCCGCCGACGGTGCCGGGGATGTCCCCCTCAACAGCTCTGTTCGGGTCACATTCAACGCACAGCTTGATCCAACCACGGTCAACATGGCTAACGTCATGCTCAATGGTGGATCATCAGGTTCGGTGCCATCTGTTTTGGCACTGAATTCCGATACCATCACGATCGATCCGAACATGAACCTCGAACCTGGCACTGCGTATGAGGTCAATCTCGGCAGCGGCATTATGGCAGCCTGCGAGGATGTCGCAAAAAATGCCGAACCGTTTATGTCCACTTTCACCACGAGTGACGTCGTTGACACTACTCAGCCTAGGGCGTTGAGTTCCGTACCCGTCAATGGTGAAACCCTGGCCGCGACAGACTCACAAGTCGTCGTAGAGTTCGACAAGCCCATTGATGCCTCCTCAGTGTCGGAATCATCCTTCACTGTTACGCCGACGCAACAGAACGGCGATGCAATTGCCGCTGCGGGGCCGGTTTCTGGAACATTCAGTTTCAACCAGGGCACCGTAACCTTCATTCCAGATGAAAGCCTCAACGGTCAAACCTACTACAATGTAAGCGTCTCTACTAACGTACGTGACCTTTCAGGCAACGCCCTCGAAGCACCCTTCTCTGCCGATTTCAGAACCGGTGGGCTTGTGGTTGCATTGAATGATGGTTTGGTAAGTCAAATTCCTGGCCTTGGAGATGGTCTTAACCTCCTGGTCGGCCAGCTGTTCGGATTGCTCGAAACCGGCGATCCTGACGATGGATTGAGCAGCGCGGACAACTTGCTCACTCTGAAGCTACCGCTTGTCAACGATTTGGCCGAATTGCCCGCAAACTTCGATCCGGCGAACTTTGACCCTGCCGATTTCTTTGGCGAAGGCAATCTGCCAGAGTTCGACTCAGCCGTTGTTGCGGTTTGTGACCCAACGGCTATCGCACCGGGCGGAAATCCTGAGTGCACCGTATCGTTGGACCTGGGCCTGGACGCCACACAGCTCCAGAGCTTGGCTGACGCCTTCACCGGAGGGGACCCCAGCCAAATTCCCGAACTGTTCGCAAACGCTCTTTTTGCACAGAACGACGGTCTCGGTCTTGATCTCGCCGTCTTGGATGATAGCGGGCTCCCGCTCCCGACAGCAGTTCAAGATGGCCTCGGCGTCGTACTGGACGGACTGAGCATGATTCCGGAGCTTGGCGTATTGTTCGACCAAACCGACTTGCAGTCCCTGGCTCGTATCGGTCTGCTTGAGGGCTCTTTGCTCAGCGTCGAAACAGGCGGTGATCTGATCAACATCGATCTTTTGAACTCTCGCAGTTTCACAGGCGACGGTGGCTTGATTACAGTAGGTGGCGGTCTAGTTGACTTGCTAATGCTCGACCTGCTTCTTGATAACGTCACCTGTCCAGAGGCCCTGCCCTTTGGTCTGATCTGCCGAGGCTGATAGGGAACTTGGGGCAAGCCCAAGTGTGGCTTGCCCCCGTTGGACCGCCAATTTGGATGGCATTGTGTTAACTCGATAAGTTCGTCTTTGGCCCGCACCCGCCTGCGGGTCTTTTTTTATTAGCGCTTTCGTCGCGACTTTTGGAACTGGGCGATCTCCTGCTGCAGTCCCTGAGCAAACGATGCAACATCGTCGAGCGCCTCCGCCGAATTCATCACCTTTTTCTGTAATGTTTTACGCAGAGTTCCCTGCGTTGCTCGGCGTTGCGTTAACTTCGTCACTCGTGAAGGGATCCGCTCAGAACCAGACTTGTTTAAGTGATTCCGCAGACGCTCAAACGCATCAACCGTCGGAACATTTAACAACACTCTCGCAATATCTTTCTCACGAATCTCGTATTGTCGGCCCCAGGTTCTCACGGCTCTCTCCCAGGCTTTATTTAAAGGCCGGTCTGACGTGATTGCCACTTTTGTGATCGTGGATTCCAAGCCCACAACGAAATAACACAGGTAATCGTTTGACGAACCCTCAAATGCAATCTCTAGTTCGATTCCATGGACACCGGATCCTCTCAAGCCCGCCTTTGGCGAACTTGTACTAATAAACCTTAGGTACTGTAGCGCGGCCTCACGGGCTTTCCATCGCGCGTCATAATAGCGCGCCCGTTTCTTTTGGTACTGATTCCAAATTTCAGCGGTTGGCTCGCCTCCTCTCCTCAGTGGAAAAAACTTTTCATATTGCTTACCGGCCAGTCTAACAGTCGTCAACCAGCCCTCGGTGCTAATGCCATTCTCTGTCACATAATGTTTTCGAATCACAAAAGAATCACCTGAAATAGATCTATACCCAAGAGCTATATTAACAGTAATCATTTCGTTCAGCATCATGTAAACAAAAGGAAGGCAGCAATTTCCGACTGCTATTGGTAGAGCGTTGTTCAAAATGGGATTTTATTTGTTGTTAAACATAGACCATTTTAGTCTGACGTTATTCTTCAATAGAATATCTGTCGAGGGCTTTTTATCTGTCATATTTGATGGGCAGACGGAGAAGTACCGAAAAACAAGGGACGTGGAGGTTTAAGACAAAAGCGAGGAATGACACGGCCTGATTTCTTGCCCTTCAGGCTGTGTAAAAATGGCTAATCCTATCTTTGGCTAACGAACTTACGTTGCTACTAACCAAACGACGAAAGCGGTGGCCCTCATCCCCTCTCGAGGGACAAAAAACCACCGCTGCAGTCATTATTACAGCACTTTATGTTGATCAGCGACCGTTCGTTTCAACGGGCAACTGCTTTATCGGAAACGACACAAAGTTGAGGTTAATCCCACCTGCCGGGATCTCCAGAGGAATGTTTACGGTTCCCTCAGCCTGGCGGGGTTCGTCGCAGTTTGGGTCGAGAAGGCAAAGCAGTCCGTCCACAACGTTACCCACCTCCGTCAGCAAATCATCCGTCACCAGATTCAACAGATCCCCAAGAACAGGCACATCGCCGACGAGTGGGAGCACGATGTCGACGTTAACATCCAAGGGGATCGCCTCTACTGACAATAAGGTCACTTGCATACGACCATCATCAAAGAAGCGGATCGGGCCCTCAAGCTTGAGTGTGATCTCTTTGCTGTAGAGGTCATGCTCGAGGAGCTGTGCGGCAGGCAAGCTGAGATTGGGGCCGTCTAGGTATAGCTGCGCAACCGTTTCAAACCGAGTCCCTCCATCTGGCCCCTCAAATATGCGGCCAGGGATTAAGCCCTCTGGGTTGTCTTCGGTACGGGGCTCATACCGCATTCGAAGAATGGTCGGTCCTGTCGCCTGCTCACCAAAGACGTCCAAAAAGACACTCAAGGACGTTGCAGCGAGCTGCGTTGGGTAGAGCAGAACCCGCACACCACTCTCAGGATCGGAAGGATCGACCGGCCCAACCACTTCGGTGTTCAACGCAAATGTTTGATAGATGAACTTATTCCTCGGGCAAGACTCGCCAGGCGAACACCCGACATTAGCTCTCAGCGGAATGCCCAAAGCCGACGCGTTCTCGTTTTCACGCACGACTAACTTGGCGGCGTTTTCAGACGGCAGGAACTCTCCTGCGTTCAATGGGTCAGCCTCGTGATCAAATGGTTCAAGACATTCCGTTGACCCAAGCGACCCGCAATCCACCTCATAGTTGGAGTTTACGTCGCGAACCGGCAGATTGCGTAGTGGTGTATAAACGGCTCGTATGGGATCTTTTCCACGGAAAGCAATCTCGAGATCTGGCCCGCCAACATCGCTAGGATCGACCAGCAAATCCGTTTGAATCGGCAGACCGTCTTCGGAGCATATGGCAGCGGTACAATCGCCGACTGTGTTAGACCTGAGCGTGTACCGGTACGCAGCACCTGGTTGCCAGGGTTCATCGGGGAAGAATCGAATCCGCTGATGGCTCAGTTCCAACCGTCCAGCGACAGTTTCGGCAGCAGAGCCGCTCTCATTCAACCGTTCAACCGTGAAGGTCTCACCCAACCGCACGGTGCTGAGATCAATTGAATTTGAAAACACCACGACGATCGGCCGGTCAGACGGTATCCGAGTGATGGGCAAAACGTCACCAAGAGGACCGCCCGGCGCATCATCTAAACACTGACCGTGATTATCCGCCTGAAGATTGACACCCGTCGTAACACAGGGGTATCCGGGGTAGGTAGTCAACGGCAATGGGGACACCCTCGCCACAGAATTGCCACCCAAATCAGGCAACTCGAATTCGAGAGACTGAGAAACGACACTGTTACCCGCCACATCCGTCAGCTCACCACCAACGGCAATCGTATAAGGCACACCATGCTTGAGCCCGCCGAGTGGGTTAACCGTCACCGCCGTTCCATCGACCTGTACTCGCGCAGGCACCTCTACACCGCCCTCGAAAACAGTGATGCCCTGCTCTGCAGAAGCCGGCAACAGGGGCTCGTCATAAAACAATGACACCGGATCACCTGGCCGCTGAATCTGGTCCCTGTCGCCTGGAAACACCTCATCAGGCCCCGGTTGCCAACTGACAAGCTGTGGTCCTTGTGTGTCTTCAAGCCGCTGTTGAATAGCTTCAAATTGGACATCCACATCGGTGTCCGCCTGGATCTGAAAGGCGACCGTCGCGTCTGTGACCTCTTGGCCCAACAAATTAGGCTCAACAATCGACAACGCATCGATTGTGAGAATGCCATCCTCGACAAGGGCAATACCGACCAACTCAACATGCAGAAGGTTTTGGGAGAGCGAAGCGTTCGGCTGAGGCCGTTCGGTATTCATCGCCACATCCATAAACAGACGAACGTGCTTCGGCGCAGCTTGGTTATCGGTATAGGGATTTGGCAGAAGATATCCAGTCGCATCGGACACCATCACAACGTTGATGTCACCGGTACGTTGCAGGGCCTGGGTTTCCTCATCGATGATCGGGACCGTGCCGTTCACTCGAACCGGCAGTGAACTGCCAAGCAACCGACTGCCACGAGGAATCCGCAACGGCAACGCCTCGTCGGCCTCAAACGTCGGGGCAAAGGCCAATTCGGTAAAGAGACTGCCAAGCGACTCTGACTGATCCGTTGTCCCTTGAAGGACCGAGTTCAACACAATACCGTTTACGGCCTGATCGTTTAGGCGCGACTTTATGACTGGGCCGCCTTCTGTGACTCCAGGGTCGGTCGCGTTCTGAAACTGAACCGCGGTCGGTTCGGTTTCTCGAACACGGAAGGTCTGCGACTGATTCAGACGCTGCCCGCTCAAAGACGCAAGGTCGGTAATCTCAAGTGTGTACGCCTGACCGCCGATCAACTGATCATCCGGACTGCCACACCCTCTCTCCGTCGACGTGGTGCAGGGGTCGACTGTGATTAGGCGATTGTTGATCAAGACATTGACGGGGACCTCGGAACCGTCCTGATCGAGCAGTCGTATCGAGCCACCCTTCTCTCGCCAGGACGGATCGATCGCTTGTGAAAGTTCGAGCCGAAATGCCGCCAGATCCGATGGCTCAAAGGGCGTGCCATCGGCAGGAACGACCGAACGGATCGAAAATTGTTCGCTCGTTGAGTCGAGACCGGCAATACCCGTCAGCCCTGCCCGGGTCGAGAACTGAATACCCGCTTGATCGTTGTTACCCCTCACGGGATTGGCGATCTCAGCCCCAGAAGCCGTTATCACAGGGCGCTCGAAAACCACCTCGAAGTCAGCGCCCTGAGCCAATGACTCAGAAAACCGCAAAACAACACTGCGCCCTCCATCGACCGATTCAACCGTAAACGGGAGTTGAAAGTCTGCTTGACGCACCACAACGTTGTCTGCCACAGAATCCAAATCAACCGACTCGCTGAAGCGCAAAACAACGTCCGCCACCGGGCTGACATTGCGCTGTGCATCAGCGGGGTACGAGAATACCAATGCGGCTGGGTCGGCTGGCGTTTCGATCGATTGAATTTCGTTACCACCGCCACACGCTGTGAGCAGGAGAACGCTGGATACTGCTCCAAAAAGTGCACGTTTCATACAACCCTCCTACTCAGAACTTCAGCGTGATTGAGCCGCTGAACACATGGATATCACCATCGGCGACGACCGACGAATCCGTTGTACGTCCAGACGAGTCAACGGAGACAGTCGTGAAATCGCGCTCAAGCAATCGCTGATACTGGTAGGACAGGTCCAACCGTACCGGGTAGCTGAGAATCCGAGTGCGGTTGTACAACGCCGTCAAACCAAGGCCAAAGACCGCCTTGTCGGTGTCAAAATAATTCAATTCCTGGTTACGGGTCGAATCCAGAGGCGATTCCTCATAGGCGATGCCGGAGGATACGATGAAGTTCTGATTCAACTGATACTCTGCACCCAAACGAGGAATGATGATGTCGCTGAACTGAATGCGTTCGGCAGGAGAAAGACTTTCCTGATCTTTGATGGTGTCCGAGGCAAATTCGTCCTCCAGTTCCGACCACCGCTGTTGTTCAACGGAACCACCGACGCGCCAACGGTCGCCTTTGTACTGCACACCCAGAGCAAACGTCTCCGGTTGGAAGGAGTCAATCGTGGATACGGCAATGGTTAACCCGGGATCGGGAATGGTTTGATTGACAATAACGTTGGAATCAACGGACGTCGAAGCGGCCGATTTGGTTCGATACGCCAGAGCCATCTCCCAGCCATCCCAAAAACAATCAGACTCGCAGAACAGCTCCGCGGGCGTAATGGTCGCGCCCAGAATCGCTTTGAGTGAAGGCTCTGCGTTGACAGATAACCGCTCCTGAGTGGTCTCACCGTTTAGCTCAGAGACCGCCTGAAGGTTGGCCGCTGCTTCTAGCGTCACCCGAGCAGAGGCACCGACAGACAAGCCATCCATCAACGGTGCTGCGCCACCGACATTCAAAAACAGCGGCTCGCGTCCAAATTGAAGAAACTGCCCCGTTTCAGACGTCTCTGACTTGAATGCCAGCATTTCCTTACCGTACTTCTCAACACCGAGTACCAGCCCCAAATACAAGGGCCGCTCAGCACGGGTTAAAGACGCCAGATTGGTCTTGAATCCAAGTAAAACGTGCTGGGAAGGTGAATCGGACAGTACGTCGCTATTGGCGCCCGAACGCGCGGCACGAAGCTCCTGGTCGGCATGCAGAATACCTGCGGTCATTTCGCCACGTTCATCTGCTGTGAGATAGGACGGGTTATAGTAGGTCGCAGAGGCTTGCTCATTGAACATGGACAGGGCCTGAGCCGTCGCAATGTCTCCTGGCATCAAGCCATACGTCGTGCCAAGGTTACCCATACTGGCCTGCGAAGAGCCCCAAACAAACGGCAATGCGATCGCGAGTGACAGGCGGCTTTTTTGTTTTCTCATAGAGATACTTCCTTTATTTTATTTTTGGCATTCGGAAAGTTATCGTATCGTCCATCTTATGCCAAGGGCTTATTGACATGTTTTACATTTTATCACTCAAAACTCGTCGCCGTTACGACTCTTGCTTGCATGGACTTACAATGCTTTCTCGACGTACCATAATGTCGATCCGGTTCACGCAACCACACACCACCGTTGCGTCGATGTCGCACGTAAACATGGCATACACATCCATTACGCTCGTTAACCTATGACTACCAATGCTAAATTGCGTCCAATGAGGCGACTGGTCCAAATTCTTGAAGGTGACGCAGACACCAAAACGCCCACTCTGTTTCGCACAACAGGGCTCTGGCATCTGTTCCCTGAACAATCAGAGGCTTCTCATCGATCTTTGATCAGTCGAGCCAAGGACTTTGGCTTCATTTCACAAGTCTGCCGGGGTTTTCTAAAAAACGAACTCACCAGTGGCGACGAACAATGGTATCTATTCCATTTAGCCGACCTACTTCGGCCACATTGCTTTAACTACGTTAGCCTGGAAAGTGCGCTGGCTATTCACGATCAAAATGAAACATCCTTCAACAAAACAGTCAGCTTCATTACGACGGGCCGATCTAATCGAATTCGGTGCAACGGCCTCGGGACACTTGAGTTTGTGCACAGTTCGACACCCATCGAACTGCAACGTCGGGGCTTGGAGTATGACGATACTCGGAAAGCGTGGATTGCATCACGAGATATTGCCTTGAACGATATGGTGAGGCATCGCCGAAACCCCAGTTTCTAGGGGCGAGCTCCATGAGAATGTGTATACAGGCTGGAAATTGCCATCAGATTAGGCTTCGAGCAAAACCTTTTCGTTGCGACAACCAAAAGCAATAAAGCCGCCGGTTTCACCCGGCAGCTTTGTTAGACCTCAGCACAACACGCGTTATTGGGGGCTAATATTCAACAGCAAATTTGGCGAGCCTTTCAGGTCCGTGAGTTGGTTAGAGCTACCCTGCGAGATAAGCGCTTCGGCAACCTGCTCGGGCGTCATCGAGGGATCCTCGCTGAGCAGGAGCGCGGCCGCGCCCGCCACGTGAGGCGATGCCATCGAGGTGCCACTGATCGTGTTGAAATCCATGTCGCCGGTATGCCAGGCAGCAGTAATGCTGCTACCGGGCGCCATAATATCGACGCATTCCCCGTGATTTGAAAAGCTGCTTCGACGGTCGCGACGGTCCGTCGCGCCAACCGTGATGGCTTCCTCAACCCGGTTCGGTGAACCACCACACGCGCTCGCGTCACTGTTACCCGCCGCCACAACGACTGGGATGCCCGCCGAGACCACTTCACGGACGGCGTTGTCTAGCGCTTGGGAATTACCTCCGCCGAGCGACATGTTGGCCACGGCCGGATATTCTGCATTTACAACGAGCCAATCAAGTGCCTCGATAATGGCGCTGGTTGCCCCGGAACCGTTACATCCCAGTACTCTGAGGCCTACAACCTGACTTTGTTTTGCGACGCCGAACAAGGTGCCGGTGGCCGTGGACGCCACGTGCGTACCGTGCCCATTGCAATCCTCCGCCGAATACGCGGAAATTGCCTCTTCATCAGAGAAAGGAATTAATCCCCCGAACAACAGGCCGAGTAAATCGCCCAACAGCGGGATTCCTCCCCCGCCTCCACCAGCCAACCCGCTATCATCATGGAAATTGACGCCCGAAGCCCGGCCCTGAAAATCCACGTGATCTGTTCTGATCCCTGTGTCCAAAACATACACATTCACGCCCTCACCTGAAACCGCGGGGTACGTATACTGCGAGTCTAAGGGCAGCGTTACCTGATCGACACGGTCGAGGCCCCAAGTGGCATCCTGCTGTGTCTGAGTATTAACGGCGGACATCCACGAGTCTTGCTCAACGGACAACACACCCGGAAGGCTTTCCAAGAGGCGCGCTTGACGCTCAGTCAGTTGCACCGTCGCCCCCTGCATCACGTTCTCATAAACGAAAAGAATCCGCCCACCTCCAACAGCAGTCAGCAACCGATCCAAAGCCGCCTGCACACCGTCCGTAATGTTCAGAATGCGGTTAACGTTTGGCGCAAGCGTCACAATGTAACGCTGTTCCATCACAGACACAGCGTCCCGCGTCGTTTCTTCGACGGGGACTGGCGCTGGCTTTGAAAACAAGGAGGAAAACAATCCGGCATGTGCGGACAGCGGTGTCGCGGCCAACACCGCGGCTAGGCAACTTGCTGGGACCATCGTTTTAAATGCAATATTCATAAAACACCTCTTCGTCTGTTTTGCCTTAGTCTATACTATGCCCATTACAGTTTGTGCCGCAGCCCCCGCCTTCTCACGTCATAAGAGGCCAACAAAAGGTTTTAATCCACAAAACAGGTCATCACGGTAATGACCGAAAGTTGGCCCAAGGTGAGGACAACTCGTTCACATCGGGCGCGTATATTCAAAATGTGAACCGCGTTTAATATGAATCATTGAACCGCATCTATTCCATTGGGAGAGCCAGATCATGAGCACCAACTTCAACCGCGCAATCGGTTTGACTCGTGAAAAAGAAATTGAAGAGGCGTGTGGCGTCATGGATCTACATATAGGTTGGCATCTGGAAACCGACCAACAGGACCAAGTGGGGCCAGACGGTGAACACTATCGGGCGCCCCTTGTGAGCTGGGTAATCAACGACAACCGCCAAACGTTCGTACCGGTTCTGCAGTTTGTGGAAAACACGGACAAGTTGGCCTGGATTAAGGAGTTGCTGAGCATTGATTTTGACCCACAATACACCATTGATGTTCAAAAACTTGAGCAAGACATCAAGGCGCAACTGAATCAAAAACGTTGATACGATCTGCCAAAGATAAAAAAACCCCGCCTGGGGCGGGGTCGTCAATACGCGACGATATTCTCGACTGTGCTATGCAGTTAGGGATTCACCGAACTGCAAAATAAACGTATCATCACAGACTCGATTTGTACAGTCTCAAATAGTCCATGCGATGATATTGGAATAGTTAATGTCGAACGAATTGAGCGAACGCGACCAGCACGTGATTCACGTCGTCCTCAACAACGGATTTCGTCAACCCCAACCTGAAGTGTGTATTGCCGGCTTCCCTATGACTTTCAGAAGGGTCATGCTGGGAGACAACACTGCACTTTGGGCACCGAGGGGGTTCAGTCGGCACGGCAAAGCACGTGCCTGGCGCTTCAAACGCAATCATACCCACGGTTCTATATCTGCTTATTGCTCGGATCAAACAGATGATCCCGAGGAGTCACTTAAACGATTGTGGGTGCGTGCGTGCCAGAAATTAGCGGAGGTGCAGTGCCCTACGACGTCATTAACAGCACCCGCCTCATCCCTAAGAGCCCGCGATCCGCTTCTCGATACCGGGATTACCGGCGTAAGTATTCAGCAGCGACGGTGCCCGTTCTCTGGCGAGTTTTCAATATTCATTGCCGTACTGCAACGATTGCGAGCCGCTAACGGTGACCACTACAGCCACTACGAGTGCATTCGAAATGTCAGCGCCAAAAAATTCCGTCAAGACCCAGACTCCGAACAGGCTGACTTTGACGAAGCGCTGGTTACCGCGGCGATGATTCGATTTGAATACAACTACTGGATAACGGTCGGAGCCAGACCCAGCGAGCCAGTCACCTCAAAGTGGATATCAGAAACTACTTTGGCACAGCGTGCCTGGATCGCCTCTCACATTCAGCCTGTCAGCCTGAGAGCTATTTTTGACCGCGAGAGACAGGCCGAACCGGCTCTGGCGACGCCTGAGGATCGCCAACAGCTCCCCACAGACACGTTTTCCGAAAGAGTACCAGCAAACGCCATACATGACTGAGGGCTCGGTCATAGAGCATGAACAGCCCCAAAAAACCGGCAAACATGATCCACTCAGGCACCTGATAAACCTCTCCGGTCAGCCCGACGGCCGCGAGAACGGTTGCAACAAACGTGATCGTAAGCAGTGCCTGACGCTGGTTAAATCCTGCCCTCAAGAAGATATGGTGCAAGTGCTCCCGATCGGGTTTCATCAAGGACTGCCCCTTGCGCGCCCGACGAACCATAATAGCGACCATATCCATCAGAGGAACGGCGATAATCCACAATGCGGTCACCGGCCTGAACGCTTGAGCATCAGATTGTGTTCCGCATACCAACAACCACACGATGGCAAAGCCCACAAAGATAGAACCGGCATCACCCATGAAAATTTTATGCCGAAACAATGGCAACTGCAGATTCATTGCCATATAGGGTCCGAGGGCGACGCAAATGCCGAAAGCCAACATCAATTCAAAATCAAAACCAGGACTGGCACTGAACAAATAGGTCAAGGCGAGCAAGGACACCAGGCTCATCATACCCGCCAAGCCGTCAATGCCATCCATCATGTTAAAGGCATTTGTCGCGCCGATGACGGCTGCAATAGTAACCAAGGCCCCCAGCCATGGCCCGAACTCAATGACGCCAAAGCCCAACAAATCCCCGAAGCCGTCCAGGTATAGTCCGGTGCCCGTCACCAACACGATAGCCATCGCAATTTGAGCCCCCAATCGAAACTTCGCCGGGAGATCACGCGCGTCATCGATTGCTCCAATCGATACCAACACAAAGGAACACCAAAAAAACAGCTGGAAATGTTCGTTAGATGGCATCAGAACAAACCATGCCAGAGCAAGGGCTGCGAACGAGCCAACGCCTCCAATGAGTGGAATATGGCCCGTGTGTTGTTTGCGATCACCCGGCACATCGATCAAACCAACCCGAGTCGCCACTGGCCTCAGAACCAGCAGCATTAACAGAGCCAGTGCCGTTGTGGTCAACCACATAGTCCATTGCGCGTCCATGCTGTGCCCTTTCTACGCATACAAATGGGAGAGGCGTGTATCACGCCAAAAAATTACTGAAAGTATTTTGAGTGGTCATTAGTTTATCAGATAAACTATGACATGCCATATTTTCAATTTTAAGACAACGGAAAAGAGGCAGAGTAGTCGATGAACGATCAGGCAACCAAGATAGCTGACAATCTGCCAGGTGCGGTCTCAGAAGACGAATGGCGGCGGGCACTCCCCGCGCTTCGCAGAGCGGAAAGTCTTCCGATATGGCATTCACACGTGCCTGCATCCCTATGCGAGGAGCTCGACGTCATTTTCAGCGTGCTTTATCGCGTCGAACAACAGCTCGACACGCGGGAATGGGCAGCATCGAGGCTGGTTGATAGGGTTTAACGCCGGTCAGTTAGGACCCATTACGCTTGGCTTGTATTGCCGCCGCCTTCTCGGCGGCCTCGATGCAGACCGCGCACACCTCCCGTGTGCACGCCTGAACATCGTGAACCGAATAACCTAACTTATAATCATCGCTTTGTTCTCGGCTGGTCGCTCGCGCCCTGTGTTTGATGAATTGGCTGAGCGCTTCCTGGGCCATAGATCGAGATTCGAAGGGACCAAGGTCCTGATTTTCACGTGTTTTCACAAACCAGCCCTGCTGTGTCGAAACATACCGGGATGTTCGTGGCGGGGCGGCCTTTTGGCTGTCTCGCTCTGTGTTACCGTGCTCAGCAGATGCTGTTTTTTCAGAAGCAGCCGATCGCTTAAAACCTTTTATGCTGAACTTTTTCATAGTAAAGGCTCTGGATCAGGCTTGAGAGATCGTCCGGCCGCCGACGGCCGGCTCTTCGGGCACGACCTCGCTTATAATGGGCAAGTCGTGCTCCATGCGTCCTGCCAATTCGTGCAACACTTCATTTTGAATCGTGTCCAGCTGCTCGCGACGGTCAAGATAAGCCTCGATGCGCGTTTGAAGTTCGATGCGAGCAATGTGCATCTCGCGCACTTCCTCAATGAGCTCGTTAATCAATGAAGAGGCCGATCGCAATGCCACTTGTTCGTTCGAGCGAAGACCCGCACGATCGATGTGGTACTCAACCAATGTGGCAATGCTTTGCGGCGTATCAACGCCTTTTAACACGATATTATTTACGCTTTGGTCGGCGTATTCCAAAACAACGTTGCCATAGCCAAACAGGCGCCCTAAAGGGCTTTCCTCAACCCTCACCGCATAAACTTGATCGAGCCTGGCACTTCGAATCGTTCGGGAGAGCAGCCCGCGCACCTCTTGAATTTGATCATCCGTAACATGGTACTGCCTCCCTAATACGGGCAATGCAACAAGGGAATAGAGCAACACTGCGACAGTCAAAAGCCCCAAAACCCTGAATGACCCTTGCAGAACGACATCGAAACCGAACCCCAGCAAAAAAGCTTCCGTGGGTACCGCCACGTTGTTCGAAAAAATCGTAAAAATCGTTGCGGCCAGTACCAAACAATACGCCAGGGACAAAGACTTCAAACTTTGGCGAACCTCGGTTGACTTTGACTCATTCATCATGAATTTCCTTTATTATTAACAAAGTCTCGGGCTTACTAGCATTACGCCGCCAATGCTCAATTGGACTGCTAAACTGGCGCTGCGGCAGAGACGATGAAGAACTACTTGGCCGTTTGTGTTCCTTTGCGTTGAGAGCAACAGGCCTCATTCGACTGTTACGCTTTTGGCTAAATTTCGAGGTTTATCGACATCCGTGCCTTTAACCAACGCAACATGGTATGCCAACAACTGCAAGGCGACGACGTGAAGCACGGGAGACAACTCGCCGTAGTGCTCAGGCATTCGCAAGACATGCAAACCGGATGCAGAAGTCACCCGGGTATCACCGTCGGCGAAAACGTACAGTTCCCCGCCTCGAGCACGAACCTCTTCCATGTTCGCCTTGAGCTTCTCAAGCAGCTGATCATTTGGTGCCACGACCACCACCGGCATGTCATCATCAACCAACGCCAGCGGACCGTGCTTAAGCTCACCCGCCGGGTACGCCTCCGCGTGAATATAGGAAATCTCCTTGAGCTTAAGAGCACCCTCCAGCGCGATGGGATAGTGCCTGCCCCGACCCAGGAATAGCGCGTGCCGCTTTTGGCTGAACCGTTGAGCCAGTTTGCGAATGCTTGGCTCCAAGGACAAAACCTTCTCGACCGCGACCGGCAGATGTCGTATCTCGCCCAGGTACCGCTGTTCGTCCGAGGCGTCTAAGGTTCCCCGTGCTTTGGCCAGCAAAAGCGTCAACAAAAACAACGTAGCAAGCTGCGTGGTAAATGCTTTCGTGGACGCTACACCAATTTCTGGCCCTGCCCGGGTGATAAATCTCAAAGCCGCTTGCCGCACGATAGCCGACTCAGGCACGTTACAGATGGCGAGCGTGTGCCGATGCCCAAGGCTTTTCGCATGCTCGAGCGCCGCAATCGTATCCGCCGTTTCACCAGATTGAGAAATAACAACGATCAGCTGACGTTCATTTGGCACCGACTGACGGTACCGATATTCGCTGGCAATTTCGACCGAACAGGGTATGCTGGCAATCGCCTCGACCCAATAGCGCGCCACCATACCCGCGTAACTCGACGTGCCGCAGGCCAAAATAAGAACCGAATCCACCAAATCGAGCGTTTGTTCAGCATCAGCGCCAAGCAATCCAGCCTGCACACCCTCGACACCACCGAGCATTTCAAGCGTATTGCCCAGCGCCTGCGGCTGCTCAAAAATCTCTTTTTGCATGTAGTGGTTAAATTCGCCCAGCTGCACCGCATCGGCAGCTATTGTCGAGATGACTTCTTCACGCTCAACCGCGCGGCCGCTGCCGTCCACAATCGTCACAGCCTGACGGGTCATTTGGGCGACATCGCCGTTCTCCAGGTACATCAGCCGCCGCGTTTCGCCAACCAACGCCGACGCATCCGATGCCGCGAAGTACCCATCGTTTCCAATACCCAACATCAAAGGCGAGCCCTCGCGAGCCAGGACAAGGGTGTCGGGCTCATCCTCGCGAATCACGGCAAGCGCAAAGGCGCCTTTCAGGTGCTTGACGGCCTCACGAACGGCCCCAAACAATGAGTTGGAGCTGCTACCAAGTTTGCTTTCTAAGTACGCCTGGATCAGATGAGCAATGGTCTCGGTATCCGTATCGGAGGTGAACTCATAACCGAGAGCCTTCAACTGCTCTCGAAGCTCACCGTAGTTTTCGATAATGCCGTTGTGCACCACGGCTAGTCCACCGGAAACATGAGGGTGCGCATTTCGTTCGGCAGGCACCCCATGCGTGGCCCAGCGTGTGTGCGCAATCCCCAACCGACCAGCCAGCGCGTCCTGTGCTACAAGAGACTCTAGCTCCGATACTCGTCCAACGGCGCGCGCACGCCGCAGGCCATCGTTCAGTAACGCCAATCCGGCGGAATCATAACCCCGGTATTCGAGGGTATTGAGTCCGTTCAACAGAAACGGTGTAACGTCTCCGGCGCTCACTGCGCCTACAATTCCACACATAAAGGACACTCTCTGAAAAATGCTTTCGAAAAAGGCTCTATCCGTACCACTGCACCCACGTCTATCAAGGGACAGCTTACTCGTTATAACCTGAGATCCGCCTCCCCCAGCGGCAAAGCGCCCTTCAAATCAAATAACACGGCTCCTTGTTTGGCGAACCCCCGGAGGTCTGCGGCCGACATCGCTGCATAGTCGTTATGCGGCACGGCCAACAATACGGCGTCATAAAAGCCCTGCTGTGGCTCAGCCACCAGTTTCAGGCCATACTCATGCTTAGCTTCGACCGGATCGGCCCAACAATCGGTCACATCAACCACGCAGCCATAGTCCCTTAGCTCGTCGATCACATCCACAACCCGCGTGTTTCGCAAATCCGGGCAATTTTCTTTGAAAGTGAGCCCCATCACCAACACACGGCTATCTGCGATCGTAACGCCCCTCTTGATCATTGCCTTTACGAGCTCTGCCGCCGCGTATGGGCCCATACCATCATTCACACGGCGGCCAGCCAGAATAATCTCGGGGTGATATCCAATCGCCTGGGCTTTATGCGTGAGGTAATACGGATCCACGCCAATACAATGGCCACCCACAAGGCCCGGCTTAAACGGTAAAAAGTTCCACTTGGTGCCAGCTGCAGCCAACACCTCGTGCGTATCGATACCCAGCCGATTAAAAATCATCGACAACTCATTCATCAGTGCGATGTTGAGGTCCCGTTGGGTGTTTTCGATGACCTTTGCCGCCTCAGCGACTTTGATGGAACTGGCTTTGTGAGTGCCCGCTGTGATGATGTCTGCGTACAACGCATCCACCTCCGCAGCAATGGCGGGCGTCGAACCTGACGTTACCTTCATGATGGTGGTGACTCGATGTTCCTTATCCCCCGGATTGATTCGCTCCGGGCTATACCCAGCATAAAAGTCTTCGTTAAACTTCAAACCGGATAAGCGCTCAAGGACCGGAACACAAACTTCCTCCGTCGCACCGGGGTACACGGTGGACTCGTAGATCACAATGTCACCCGGCTTAAGGACCACGCCCACAGTTTCGCTCGCTTTAATTAACGGCGTTAAATCAGGTGTTTTGAACTCATCAATTGGCGTCGGGACGGTGACAATAAAAACAGTGCAATCTTTCAAGTCGTCAAGTGAATCGGTACATCGAAGGTGCGAGGCGTTAGCAAGCTCCTCAGAAGACACCTCCCGTGTCACATCGTGGCCACGTTGAAGCTCACCAATTCGTTTGGCGTTGATATCAAAACCCACCACAGGGCGTTTCTCTCCGAATGCGACAGCCAGCGGCAGCCCAACGTAACCTAGGCCAATAACAGCTATGTTTCTCATCGTTCACTCCTTTGATCACAAGTTTTGATCTCAACTATACCGTCGTTTGACATATTTTATACTGAACTTTTTCGAGCTAAAAAAAGAGGCGAAGAAGCCGCCAAGCAATCGAGATACGCCTTTACCACTAACGTCTCGCTGAACTGGGCTTCCATACGTCTGCGCGCAGAAATACCGGCCCGCTTTAGGGTCTCCTCATCGCTTTGAGCAACCGCGCGCATCTGGGCCGCCAACGAATCCGCATTACGCACCTCACATAACCATCCGGTCACCCCGGGTTCAATGGCATGACGACAACCCGGTACATCGGTCACAATGGCTGGGCGTCCCATAGCGGCGGCTTCCAAAACGGTGCGCGGCATACCCTCACGATAAGATGGCAAGACCAACACGTGAGCTTGCTCGATCAATAGACGGACATCGTCCGTAGCCCCCGAATAGTCAACAATACCCTCGGATTGCCACTGACGAACCTCATCTTCCGAAATCGCGGTTCGGTTACTGACTCCCAGCGGCCCCACCAACAAGCAACGGACGTTCAAACCGTCGGCCTTGAGCTTACGGCTTGCCTCAGCGTACTCGCGTACACCCTTATCTCCCAGCAACCGAGCTATCATGATAAATGTAAAGGGTAAATCTTCTGGGAGCGGACTTAGCCGGAAACGAGCCAAATCAACACCAGAGCCGGGTAGCAGGGTGTAGGGCGTATCGCTAAGCAACCCTTTGCTTTGGAAAACCCCAAGATCTTCCTCATTCTGAAAGAATAACTTCTGCGAGCGTCGATTCACCAGGCCATACACCTGCCGAACCCGCCTGAATAGCCAGGAATCATGAATAAACGCGGTGCCCAAGCCCGAGATATTGTTGGCAAACGGAACCTTCTGAAACGCACACACCAGACCGCAATAAATGTTCATCTTCACCGTGAAGTTGAACACAAAATCCGGCCGGTACTCGCGCATCACCGACCAGATAAACCGCAGACTGCGCAGCTCCTGCACCGCTCCCGTGCTTTTGCCATCCAGCGGCAAGGCAATGTGCTCCGCCCCCAGATCATCCACTAGTCGCTGGCTGAAATCGTCCGACGGGGACAGGCAAACGACCCGGTTACCTTGTTCACGCAACGCCTGAATCGTGCTTGCGCGAAAGTTATACAAGTACCAGGACGTATTCGACGTCAGGAAAACCACCGGATTCAAAATCGTGCCCCCTTGAAGATTCAGTGCTTCAAATACCAAGGCATCGCCTTGGCAATCCCCTCAACAATCCGAAACTCTGGGTTATATCCGAGCCTGCTGGACGCCTTACCAATATCCGCCTGAGAGTGCCGCACATCCCCCGGCCGAAAATCCCGGTACACCGGCGCTTTGTCATACACCACGCCATTTTCAGCCAAGGCACTCTTCAGAGCGGCGAACAGATCATTCAGCGTGGTGCGATCACCCACCGCCACGTTGTAAACCTCGTTCCTGGCAGAATCCTCCGCCGTGGCCGCCAGCAGGTTAGCCTGCACTGCATTCTCGATAAAACAGAAATCCCGGCTGGTTTCTCCATCGCCGTTAATGAACACATCCTCACCCCGCACCATGGCGGCGGTCCATTTCGGAATCACCGCCGCATAGGCACCGTTTGGATCCTGGCGCTTGCCGAATACATTGAAGTACCGCAGGCCAATGGCCTTGAAGCCGTAACTGCGGGCGAACACCTCGGCATACAGCTCATTCACATGCTTGGTAACCGCATAAGGCGACAACGGCTTGCCGATTTTCTCCTCCACCTTCGGCAAGGCCGGGTGGTCGCCATAGGTAGAACTGGACGCCGCATAGGTGAAACTCTTCACCCCCGCATCCCGCGCCGCCACCAGCATATTCAGAAAACCGGTAATGTTGGCGGCATTGGTGGTGATGGGGTCATTCAAAGACCGGGGCACCGACCCCAGTGCGGCCTGGTGCAGCACGTAATCCACACCCTCGCAGGCCCGGGCACAATCTTCCGGATTGCGGATATCGCCCTCTATAGACTGAAGCCGCGTCCATTGTTCTGTAGACACCAAACTCCGAACCTCATCCAGGTTGCTCTGATGACCGGTGGCAAAGTTATCCAGGGCTATTACGTGCTGGTTCAGCTTCAGCAGGTGCTCCAGAAGGTTGGAGCCGATGAAGCCGGCTGCGCCGGTGATTAGCCAGGTTTTGGGTTGGCTGGGGAGTTGGTCGAGAAGTTGCGGGTAGCGCCGGTTATCAGCAGACAGCATCAAAGAACCTTTAAAAATTTATTGGCCACAAAAACCACGAAAGGACACGAAAAATACGGAAGAGATAGTTAGTGCCCCACCAGGCGCCCGACAATCTCCTTGATCACCCGGCTACTTCCATCCAGCGCACTGGTTTCAGGGAGCAGGCTTCGCCACAAAGGCCGTGACAACACCTCGTGGTCGGTAGCGACCAGAATAACCTCCAGGCCCTGAGCCTCGAACAAGGCCTTCGCCCTTGGCATGTGATAGGCAAAAGTGACCAGAAGAATCCGGTTAACGCCCTGCTCTGTGAGTATCTCAGCAGAATACTCCGCATTCTGGCTGGTATTCCTGCTCCGGCTTTCCAGAACCAAGGCCTGGCCGGGGACCCGGAGATCCCGCATAAACTGACGCATAGCTTCAGACGCAGCACTGTGCGAAGGATCGCTGCCACCGGTCAGCAGCACCAATGGTGCCTTAGAGGCATTAAACAACCGGGCGGCATGCCAAACCCGATCAGCACCGGATTCCAGATTCGGATACAGCTCACCAATGCTGACAGGCGACACACCTCAGCCCAACACCACAATAGCCTCAGCCTGGGGCACTCCCTGAACCGCCATGGGCGGGTGTTGATCTTCCAGGTAGCCTCGTACCCAGTTACTAGCCACAGGCAAGGACCAGAACTAGAGCCAAAGCAACGCTAAAATACCAAACCATAAAGCAAGGCGCTTACGACCTACCAACGCCAGAAGCAGCGCGAGCAGGCCGCCAAATAAAGATGCGCCCAGAAGCGATATCATTGCTATGGCAACCTTAGAGACTACAAACATAGTTTATGTCATCAATCAGTCTCGAGCCGCCCCAACCTCAAAACTCTTAGCTTTCGCCCGAAAATACTCGTTAGTTTTCGATTTGCACCAAGTAACAGCATGCTTTTCATAAAAAGCGAAATAGATAATTCCGGCGACCAGAGACGCGCCAGTAATAACCCAAAATGCCAACACTGGAGACCAGTTTTCGGAAAGCATCGGAAGGATTCGAGCAATCACAGACTGGGCGGGGTTGTGCACCAGATAAACAGAGTACGAAGCTGCACCAAGATACAAGAGAAACCGAGGAGCCGGCACTTCCAGGTTTTCAACCTTCGTGAACAGAATAATCATAGCGGCAAACACAAGCCCTATGTAGAACCGGCTGAATCCATTTATCACTGATACATAAAGAGCAGTCACCAGCACCAAAAAGCCCGCCCAATATGCGATTCGGCTCAAGCTGAATTGCGGACAGAGAAACACTGCCATTCCAACGTAGAACCAAACATTCAAAGGATTCAAAAGAACCTGAAGAAAACCTGAATCCGGGACTTCAAGCCACTGCCGAAGGAACAAGATTCCAACCAGCCAAGCTCCCATTACCCCAATAAACAATGCTCTCGAAATAAAAATAGATGCAAACAAGAAATAAAAGAGTAATTCATGCTTGAGAGTCCAGGCAACGCTAAGTGCTGTAGCCTCAGCGGTCGGTAGCAGCGTAAGGCTGGTTAGCAAGCCAATTTCTCGATCAGCCGCACTCAGATCTGGGAGAAGTTGGTACGCAAAATACAGCGCAACCCCAACAGGCAGGTACGGAACATAAATTCTGACAACTCTGTGCGAAAAGTACTCACCAAGCGTTTTACCTGCTGCGAGCATCCGCGAGGAAGCAAACGCTATTATAAAACCAGAGAGGATGAAGAAGAAATCTACTCCCAACAAACCCCGAGCGAAAAACGGGTAGTCCACATCCTCAAAGAACGCATTTGTCGTCAAGACCGCGTGGTGCAGAAGCACCCAGATGGCTGCCCCCCCCCCTCATTACTTCTAGCCAGAGATATTTTTTCAAGTTCCTTCCTTTTGGCAGTCAAAGCCAAATAACATTCTGATAAGGCAACCAAGCAAACGAATGCCCCGCTAAAAACAACCAAACTGCCTGAACCAGCCCGTAATATCCAACCACCGCAAGCGTAACCAGCCCCCTGTGTCGCGGATCCGTCACCACAAACGGCAAACGAGCGAAGACGAACATCTGAATCGGAATGAGGTACAGCGCCACCCGATCAGTGGCAGTAGAGGACAAAACCACCAGCGGAATACATGTCAGGGAAAGCACCGACATCCAGAACCAGAGTTTGTCCTCTGCTTCTGTCAGCCTCAGATACCGCCGAAACACAAAGAACAACATCGCAGGGACTGCATTCATAAGCACCCGGATTAATCCGCCCTGCGATTCGTAATCTGCCTCCACATAGTTAGTCCAAAGCCGTTCTGCAGAATCGAATACGATCAGGTAGCCACCGACCAGCGACATCAAGCCGACCCAAAGCAAACTCCAGAATCGGTTTGAGGTAGAGGCCAGCGCAGCGACAGGCAACATAAGGACCGCTGACTTGTGGAAAGTGGCTGCTAGCATCACCCAAAAAACAAACCAACGCATTTGGCTATTGCCAAGCGATACCAAGCCAATCAACAGAAGGCCCAAGGCTGCTGACTGACGGGTGTAGCCCATACCCACCACAATGATCAAATAAGGAACAGCCACCAGCAGTGCCAACCAAGGTAGTGGCTGACTACGCGCAAAACGCACGACACCAGCCATCACAATCATGCCGCAAAGCGTGTTGACCCAATAGATGGTGCCCCCACCCAACCCCACAAGCCAGTTGAGCAGGTAATAGCCGGGATCTCCTCCCGATATCACTCCTGTAAGATCCTTGGCGGCATGAATTTCCAGGAGGTTTATGTAAGCAAACCAATCGCCACCAACTTCAAAGCGCAGCCCTATGGCAAGAGAGAAGAGCAACCAAGCAAGGCCCCAAGCAAAAGACTTGGATGTCTCCGCCAGCCGCTGATTGGCCAGAATCACTCCTGCTGGGATCAGAAAAAACAGCCAATAAGGCAGCATGGGATACCTAAGAGAAATAGATTAAAATTTCAGGTTGAATCAAAACGAATTAACCAAACGAAGGGTTCCAGTGCTTAACCCAAGCACTCAACTGAAGCACTGCCCACAACTGCTGCGCATAATGTCCTTGCCCCTGAATGTGCCGATCCCACATCAAGTGCACCGCTTTGGCGTCTAAAGCTGGAATCTGAGACAACCACCGCACGCCAAGCAAATCTTCCGCCCATTCCCTCAACGGCCCACGCAACCAGTCATCCAAAGGAATCGCAAACCCCATCTTGGGCCGTTCAATCAGTTCCCGGGGCACATGGCGATAGAGAATCTGGCGCAAGGCCCACTTGCCCTCACCATTGCGCACACGCATATCCAACGGCAACTGCCAAGCTGCTTTAAATACCTCTGGATCAAGGAATGGCGCCCTGACTTCAAGACTGCTGGCCATACTGGAACGATCCACTTTCACCAGCACGTCATCCACCATGAAGTTAAGGGTATCCATCAACATCATCCATTCCACCGGATCAAATCCTGCCAAAGCAGGATACAAATCCTCAACCGGATTTCCAGATCGATAGTCAGTCCTTAATAACTGTTCAGGGTGACGATTCATCGAGGCTAGGCCACCATAAAGAGCCCGGTCCGAACTGCAAGCGAGCACATCTGCTAACTTATAGAGCTTTTCGCCAAAGGTACGAATCTGATACCTAGAGGGCAAAACCTTTCTACCTAGGCACATCAAGCGATCGTATCGAGACGAAGGCACCAGTTTCAGCATGCGCCCTAGCGTTTGCCGCATTGGCAGAGGCATTCTGCTCAACTTGCTCCAAACTCTGGGAACCCAAACATAACGGTTATAGCCACCAAACAGCTCATCACCCGCATCGCCACTCAAGGCAACCGTAACATGCTGGCGGGTAAGCGCGGATATCAGGCAGGTAGGTAATTGGGACGAATCGGCAAACGGCTCATCGTACAGTTCTGGAAGCTTGGGAACGAGGTCCAATGCCATCTTCGAAGTAGCCCGGAGAGTTGTATGCTCCGTTCCAAGGTACGCCGCAACCGCAGCCGCATGCTCAGATTCATCGTAACGAGGGTCATCAAACCCAACCGAAAAGGTTCGCACCTTCTGGCTGGTCTGGCTTTGCATCAACGCGCCGATCAACGAACTGTCTACACCTCCGGAAAGAAATGCCCCAAGTGGCACATCTGCTGCCATCTGCTGGCGAATCGAGGCAACCAACGCTTGCTCAACGTTGTCCAGCGCCATATCAGGATTATTATTGCGCCCCCCCAGCGCAGCCCCCGCCGCCTCAACTGGCGACCACCACCGCACCACAGGAGGCATTTCGCCGTGACGGATATCCAAAAGCGAAACTTTCAGTAAACAGCCTGCCGGAAGCTTGAAAACATCTTTGAAAATGCTTTCCTGCCCACCAACGCAACCAAAGCGGAGGTAACTCTCTAACACACTGGGCTCGACCTCTCCCCTCCATCTTGGGGCACGCTGAAGCGCTTTGAGCTCAGAACTGAACACCAGGGCACCCGCCACCAACCCATAATAGAGAGGCTTCTCCCCAAACCGATCCCGAGCCAAGGTAAGCGATTGTTCTTCTCGATCCCACAGGGCAATGGCAAACATACCTGCTGCCATTTCGAGAGTTTTCTCAACACCCCATGCAGTGAACGCACAAAGCAAGGTTTCTGTGTCCGAGTGTCCTTTCCAGCCTGCGGATACCTTGCCGGAAGATTCTAATTCCCTGCGAAGCGCATTGTGGTTGTATATCTCACCATTAAATGCCAATACAAAGCGCCCACAACCGGAAAGCATCGGCTGATGGCCTGCGGGCGACAAATCCACAATCGAAAGACGTCTATGCCCGAAACCAAGACCAGCCGAAAGCTCTTCCCAAGTACCCGAATCGTCCGGACCGCGATGGGTAATAGCATCGGCCATCTGTTTCAGGGCAGACTTGAGAGGTTCGCTACCAGGAACACCACCGAAAATACCAGTAATCCCGCACATAATTCAGGCATTACCCCGCTGCGCAACGCTCCGGAGAATACTAGACCACACTGGAACCTGTACCTGCAGACAATACTTCTGCTCAACTGCTTTCCGGCCAGCCATACCAAGCTCGGACTGTAGAGTGCCGGAACTCAAAATGCCTATCAAAGCCTCTGCCCACTCATTTACAGAGTCAGCAAGGTGCCCACAATGACTTTCGCTCACGATTTCGACATTTACCCCGACCGGCGAAGCCACCACTGGAACACCACAGGCCATATACTGAATCAACTTGTAACCACATTTGCCGTTTTCCCAGGGACCATCTTCAAGCGGCATGATGCCGACATCCATTTGGCCAACGAGGGCTGCTTCTGACTTTTCAGTCCAACGCACAACATCCACCGGAATCCCTGGCAACTGCTCCCGCACGATTTCTGTTGCTCCGACCAGTAGCAACTGGGCTCCTGTTTCATTGCAGACTTTCTTCAGAGCATCCCTAATATCGACAACATATCGCTGAGTGGATGGGGAACCAATCCAGCCAATGATCGGTTTCGTGGTTAAATCACTCCTCCCACATTGATAACGCTCCCTGTCTACTACGGTAGGAACTAGTTCAACACGACGCGCTCCGGCCTTTCGTGCGCGCATGGCCAGATACTCATTACCCGCAACGACACAGGAAGAATTCCGCATAACAGCATCAATTTTATTTCCCAAAAACACGCTGATAAGCCGATTGTCAGACCGATCATAGTTATGGAAAACCGCATCATCGTAATCAACAACGTACGGCTTGCCTAGCAACCTCAGCAGTCGCTCTGCGACAGCTGGCAGATAAGGAAATACTTCGTACTCGATCCAAACTAGATCATACTTAAAGAAAGTAAGAAATTTGATAAGCCGTCTTAGATACAAAAAACAGGATCGAAGGCGAGGCTTTTTCCCCACTCTGTAAAGAGTTTCAAGATACTCCTTATCAAGCAGCCTATTCACAACTATATTCATGCCCTCTGAACTCAGCCTTGGGATATATTGAAGCGATCTTAGACGACTGCTTGCACCCATACGGGGATATTTCGAGAGTAAAAGTATCTTCATTAACTAGTAAACCGTGTTGGCGCGAAACAGGGAAGGTAGCGGTAATTCGCATTATGCAGAAACAAACAAGCTCCCGATTGAGTCCTTTATATGAATATGTCGCACTCCGTAGTCATTGTAGAACAGAAAGTGGAACGATCTGAACTCTAACCCAGTTCGAGCTCGAAGCATTATGAATTGAACAAAACCCAGTGTAGGCATCGAGATACGTTGTTTCATGATCGCTGGAGCAGAGCTTGAATCTCCGATTTGAACACATCAACACCAAATGTTGACATTACTCTAGCTCGCCCCGCCAAGCCCATCTGCTTTGCTAAATCTGGTTTTTTACACAGAGCGGACATCTTGTCCGCACACTGAGCGAAATCCCCAATGTGAATAAGGAAGCCAGTCCGTCCATTTTCCAAAATCTCTTCTGGCCCCCCGCAGCGAGTAGCGATAACGGGGAGCCCACAGGCGCTTGCTTCGAGTACAGTCCGAGAAAACGATTCCGATCGGGAAAGATTTAGTGCGGCCCGCTTTCCCAAAAGCACCGTGCGTGGTGAAGGAACAGCTTCACCGAAATACACAGAACTCAACAGACCAAGCTCTTCCGCTCGACGTTCCAAGGACCGACGATACTCGCGATTTTTCTCGAGGCCCATATCGCCGCCATAAAACTCCAAACGTGCATCCGGACAGGTCTTTAACACCTCACTCATCGCCTCCAGCGCAACATCCTGCCCCTTTCCGTGGATGTAGTTACCAAGAAAAACAAAACAACTATCGTCATTGTCTGCAGTTGCTGGTGCGGGAAGAAATTCTGCGCTCACAGGGTCGTAAAGCAATGAACTTTGCACATAGTCAGGAAGCACTCGCTGAATATAGCGCGAAACAGCAATTACCGACTGGGAGGCTAGTGCAGCGAACCATAGCCAGACCTTTGCAACATGCCCAAAAGCTGCGGGATCTATTCTCACCCACGTCAAAATCTCTCCCTTATATCCCAAAAAACGCAATAGCGCGCCTTGCACAAGATAGAAATCATTGACGAACAATACATCCGCTTTATCACGCCACATAAGAATACGTAGCTGAACCGCAACCAGAAGCAAATAAGGAAAATAAAGAAACACATCCAGAAAGTTCTTCCGTAAAGGTCGGATGGGAAGTCGATAGACGTCCACAAAATCATGAAGTTCGCTTTCTGCAATCTTAGATCCACGCGGCAGAACCAGAGTAAAATCCATCTCTCCCTGCAGCAATCGCGCCATTTCTCTCGCAGATATGAATGCACCGGTCACCGCAACGGATCCCTCAAGAAGCCAAGCCTTGCGCCGCTTCAAGCTCATCACTCCCCTCCCTGATAATTCTCGGTTGGCACGCCTGCGATCTGACGGATCAAATCGATCCACTGCAAACCAGTGACACTAATATCGAATCGGTCAATAGCTTGCCTGCATACTTCCGTACTTTTTCGTCTAGATGGGTTTTCCAGAAGGGCGCCCATCTCTTTTTCCCACATTCCAAGAGCGGTGACAGTGGTAGGTAAAGGCATAAGTACCCCGTTTTCGAGTTGCGTAGGCTGCTCGACACCGCCCCCCGTGACCATGTCATCCCGGCCCGAAAGAACAGACCTCGGCCCCCAGGGACAGTCAGATGCTAGAACCGCTATTCCCGAGGCCACGCCTTCAATTAGAGCGTTACCCAGTCCCTCGTGAAGAGAGGGAAACAGGAACAACTCACACAGTCCGAAGTGGCGAACTGGATCGCTCCTGTAACCCGCCATAAAAACAGCTGCTGCCGGGTCACCGTCCTCGGTCACTGGTAGGCCAACAGAATGACAGATATCGACAATTTTCTTGCTAAGTGGTCCATCGCCGATCAACAGCAATCTCGCCTCAGGTATACGAGCGCGAATTCGGGCAAAGCTCGGCAGCAAGAGATCTATACCCTTTCCCCGGTCAAGGCGCCCACAATAAACAGCAGTTTGCCCTCTGCAAAATCGGACAATATCGTGGTCAGGCATCGCCTCCGAGTTGGCGACTAGGGTATCCGCGTCAATGCCACCTTCAATTGGTACAATTTTCGCCAAGCTACGCTTTCCAGCAATCTGAGCGATTTCTTTTCTGTACCCGACTGAGGCCGTCACAACCTTGGCGACACGCTTATAGGTCATGGGATCAAGCACGCGAAGCCAAATAAACTTTTGAATACAAGGGATGTCCGTGTGATAAAGTTTTGATCCTCGCTCCGATACAATCGTAGCTTGTGCAGTGCCTGCAAAGGCATTAAGTAAATTAGGTCCTGAGAGAAAGCTAATAGTTACATCATGTTCGGACTTGAGATTTCGAAGCCGAGCCCGCATGCGGCTCCACCGCATTAACTTCGTTAGCAATCCAGCACTCGCTACGCCAAGATCGTCAAGCAAAACCACTGGATGAGCTGTCGAGGATTGCTGATTGGAATAATCAGTGCTTCCGTAGTCCTGGGCCATCAGAGCAATCGTGACGTCCACATGCCTACTTAGAAAATCGGCCAACCTGACAAAGGCACTTTCAGAACCGCCATAACCCAATGTTGCGGTAACCATAAGAACACGAATGCGGCGAGGAGAATTCATAGATTGAGACCTTTGAGCACTTCACCAAGAGCACTGGCCGCCAATGTTCGGTTATGCATAACATCCTTAACAATGCTATCGATAGGAATTGCCAGAGCCTCTTCAATGAGCCTAACTACTGTTTTACTATCGCTATCCGGTCTGACCAAGCGAGTGGCTCGGGGTAGCATTGAGTTAACTGCTTTAAGTTTTGGTTCGATGTCGAGTATTACTGAAGGGCGACCGAGGCAGGCGCCACAAATCGCACCATGTGCACGAGACGTAAGCAGCACATCGTGATCCGACAGCACCTCTGAAAACTTGGCCAAATCCATCCTCTCTGGGCACCAAACCACTTGTGGAATATCGTTTAACGCTCGCAGAGTTCCCGCATCAGTAGCAGAATCAAAAGAAATCAAAGTCAGATCGTATTGTGCCGAAAGCTCGGCAATCACAGGCCCGAAGGCATTGGCAAAGCCTGGCCCACTGCCCACCGGCCAGTCTCGCAAGACCACTCCGACCTTGGGCCGACCAAGCCTAGCGGGCCTTGCCTGCAATAGCAGCTCCTCCGGGCACCAGCCCTCTGATAAAAAAGCAAGGTCTGAACCCAAGGTTATCGGTGCGGAAACAGCCAGTCTGTCGAGGTTCTCTTTGCTAACCGGATCACGCACCCAAAGACCATCAAAGTCCATTAGCAAGGGCAACGCCTCTCGAAGCTTTCCAGAGCCAGCAGAAAAAGTACCAACACCTATACCCAACCCAATCCGCTTTTGAGCCGACATTCGAGGTTTTTTCAGGAACGTGCGCAGCCATCCCTCAACTCGAACGAAGGCGTTCACTCCCGCGATTAGCAGAACAGCATTGACACAGCGTTCGCTGATGGAGTGATGGGCAAAGTCAAAAAAAGTACCACCGCCACCATGTATTATCAGACGATGTCTGTCACGACTCCCAAAAGGCACAGGAATGACATTCTCGCCAAGCAGTCGCGATGGGTACGAGACATCAGAGCCAAGCCTGACCCCAATAGATGCATCGGGCAAAATACTACGTGCAATTCTGTGAGCGACAGCCATAAGCACATCGTCACCGAAGTTTCCACGCCCGTAGTAGCCTACCAGTACCACGTCCGGCACGGTCATTCTATCCCACTCAAGATCTGAGCAATCTTCTGTGACGCACACCCATCACCATATGGATTAGCGCTATTTGCCATCATCGCGTGTGCAACTGGATCTGACAACAATGTTTGGGCTTCCTTCACAATACATGACGGTTCTGTCCCAACGAGCCGACTACAGCCGGCATCAACTCCCTCCATACGCTCAGACTCGTTGCGCAGTACAAGCACGGGGACGTTAAATGATGGGGCTTCTTCCTGAATCCCGCCGGAATCAGTGAGAACTAAAAACGCCCTACTGAGCATGTAAATCATTTGGTCGTAATATAGCGGGGCAATCAAATGTACGTTCTCAAGCGATTCTAAGATGGGACGCACGACAGCCCCAACTGCTGGGTTTGGATGAACCGGCACGACAAAATGCGTACTTGAGTGCAAAGTCGCCAGCTCGCCAACCGCTGCAGCAATCCCCGCCATCCGAGTTCCGATATTTTCGCGACGATGCACAGTCACAAGGACCGACTTACCCGATGAGTCGTCAAGGAAAGGTAACTGATCGAACATAGCTGCTTTTCCTGGGGTCATTTGATCTGCCATATCGAGGGCTGCATCTATCACTGTGTTGCCAACAGTGTGGACGTTCAGAGTTATACCTTCGGACCTGAGGTTTTCTGCGGCGGCAGCTGTAGGCGCAAAGTGCCAGTGGGCCCCCAACGTAATGACTCGACGGTTGAACTCTTCCGGAAAGGGCGACGCTAGATTACCTGTACGTAGCCCCGCTTCAATATGTCCAACACGACAGCCCGCATAGAAGCCGAGCATCCCTCCAATCATAGCTGACGTAGTATCTCCTTGAACAAGAATCACGTCAGGCTGCTCATCAACTATTACACGCGAAAGACCGGCTGTCAGCCGAGCTGAGAGACTCAGTAGAGTTTGGCCGTGTTCCATTAGATCGAGATCAATATCTGCGTTCACACCAAAAAGGTCTAAAACGCTTCGCGCCATCTCGCGGTGCTGTCCGGTTAGCAAGAGGCAAGCTGTCATATCCTCTCGGGCCGATAATGTACGGTATACCGGAATCATCTTAATCGCCTCTGGTCTTGTCCCGACGATCATAAGAACTTTCATAATTCACATCCTTTCACATCATGCTTAGCCACAAGGCCTTGCAGTTTTTGCTTAATGCCATCCGTTACAGTCAACGCGCGAAAAGGTGAAGCTCGCAAGTTTGGACACTGTTCTATACGATTTCCAGCTACAAAATCGCGCGCTAACTGAGACAATTTTTCGGCAATGGCAGGCGAGTCATCAGGAGAAAAGGACCAACCATACCCCGCGCGACATAACCGATCTGTCTGACTACCTTTCGGCGTAACTGCAAGAATCGGTTTGCCAATCGCGATGTAATCCAGATTTTTCGACGGCATAAAGTGGAGAAGCAACGGATTGTCTCCCCCAGCTTCTACGGTCACTAGTACATCTGCTTTTGCTTGTACATCGGCAACTTCTTCGAACGGTATAGGCCCATGTGCTACGCAACCCGGATATCCATTTATCAGTGCAGCCATTTCGGGAGCCATATTTCCGTAAAAGTCCAAGCGAATTCGCTCTTTCCCACTCGGTTCAGCATCATGAAGGATACGCAGTGCCGAAAGAAGGGCTCGAGGGTCTCGTTCACCGTATAGTGCACCGGTATAGACCAGTCGAAGCGGACCTTCTGGACGCGATGCCGTTTGTAATGGCTGGACAACAGGCATCATATTCGGCGTCACAAAAATCGAGCCAGCACGGTCAGGATAACGTTCTCGATAATGATCAGCCTGCCCCTCGGTGGTAAGAGTGATCATGTCGGCAAAAGCAAAACAAGCCTCCTCCTGGAAACGGTCTACAGCAGCCCTGCGGGGCGATAATTGCCGATATGGACTATCAGACCAGGGATCACTGAGATGCATGAGCCAAGGTTTGCCACTCATCATCTTTAATCGTCGGGCTAGTAATGCAGCAGAAAACGGCCCAGACCGGGAATATATAACATCTGGTGTATCAGAAAGGCGTTGTAAAACATGCCCAGCAAACCAACGCACCCAGAAATCGCTGTCGGGATTGTGCAAAAATGATAGCCGGCGATTCGCCAGCAAGCGCTGTGTTGATCGATGTGCTGGGAGGGATAACTCAACAACGTTCATCCTTGGCCTATCCACCGCCAAGCTCCGATCTTCCCACTGCCACCCTGCCACAATCGGGGTAGTAACAAGAGTTACTTTTACTGAAGGGTCAAGCGAGGAAAGGAACCTGCCGACTTGCATTGCTTCGGGACTATTTTTGGGTGGAGCGGAAGGCGCAACAAGCAGAACATGCATAAAAGGTTTTACCTATGAAAGTCCGTTAATTGTCGAGATGCCCACATGCAGCCGGCGAGCATGAGAACGTTATAAACAAACTTTAGTGAGGCTAGGAAAATCATAGCGGTGATCAGATTACTTGATGGAGGAAGCAAGACTAGCCCCCCCACAATAGCGGTCGTTCCAGCCAGCTCGAAGCCAAACCACGCGTTGATTTTGTGCGTCACTCTGAAAAGGGCTAGCGTTCCTGTCAAACTAAAGGCTAATAGTTGCGGTATGGCTAGAATCGACGCAGCCACGCCCGCCGAGCGCCATGCATCTCCAAATGCCACCTCAAAGATGATTGGACCAAAAAAAACGATAGGCGACATACAGACAGCACCGACTACGAGATAGCTCAGCATCACCTTCATTGCCAATCCCGGTAATTTGTCAGGAGTTTCGTCGGCGATAAGCACTAAGCGATGAAAAACTACAGGAGCCGAGGCAAGTGCGATAACTGTGACCGGTAGTGTAATAATTGACTGGGCCAGCGCGTAATAACCGATCGCTTCGGTGCCCAATCTGGCGCCCAGCACTACTTGCACTGCCAGCGCGGACAAAAGAGGCAACGCCGTTGCAACATTCGATTGAAAGGCAAAATCTCGATACTCTCGTAGAGTATTGCGCAAAAAATAACTGGCTGGTTTCCACCGAAACCCTCTCCAATCACTGCGCAGGTTACCAAGTCGCACAGTCACGATAACATGAGTAATCTTGCCCGCGCCGTCACCAGTCAACATGGATGCTGTCCCGGGATAAACTAACCATCCAAGGAATATCGGGAGCGCCCTTGAAGTCACAGCATTGCCGATACGAGCCGCAGCCTGTGCAGGGAAGAGCCCTTTGGCTGTAACAAGGGAATCCACGATGCGTTGGGCTGAATGCACTAAAACAAGGAATGGAAATATCAAGGCGACCAACATTGACATCCCGTCTGGCAAAGCAGCCGGGTTAAAAAAGGCCACTACAACCAACACTGTACTCAGCCCAAAAATGATCACTGCCATCTGCACGGACGCATTAAAAAGACGCGCCTGCTCGGAAACCTTCTTCTGCCTGGCTAGTGCGACAGGCAGACCCAACAAACCCAAACTCGCCACTAAAGTCGCAACATTTAAAACAACCGCATTTACACCATACGCATCCGGCGCAAAAAGCCTCGTCATTATCGGTGTCGTGATAAGCGTAAGAAATAGCCCCACACCACTAGAGCCAATACTTTGCAACAGGTCTCGCCCGAAGTGAAAAGTCTTACCCATTCTTTCTGAAGCCCCTAACAGCGTGTGCGGCAACGAATCGGCAATGATAGACCACCTGGCGCAGCCACGAGTGCGTTTCGGATACCTGAAAACTAGCTGTATGAGCAAGACAGTTGACATTCTTGTCAGAAAGCCTATTGACGCAACCATTCTTGCGCCGCGCACGAGGATCCGGCAACTTTTCGATTATCACGTAGAAAAAAATAAGTGTGCTCGCAACTATTGGCAACCACCGCATCAATCTATCTAGGTCATTAACATACGCGAGCACGCACACTCCTGAAAACACAGGCACGTTATGGGTCTTTGCCAGCTCCAGAAGAAAACTGTTCAGAACCCACACTACCGTCTCATAGGAATGCTTTACCAAATCGCCAGGCTGATAGGAAAAACTTGAGTCGAGATGCTGATGAGGAACCAGCTGTGCACCTCCAAAGTCTTCTACAGCTACACCAGACGCGATTAAAGCAGTCATTCATTGTGCGCGCTCATCCCAGTCCGAATCGGGATTTTCAGATAAACGCCACCATTCGAATTCTTTCTGTTTTTATTTAAAGGTAACATATTTGTATACCTCAATGAATACAAGGCCACAGCCTTTAGGTGGGCAAACAATTAAGTAATAGATGTTATTTAAAATTTTCGTTAATTGAAAAAAATGAATACTTTAAGCGAGACGGGCTAAAGGCTGTTTATAAAAACCTGGAATCAGGCATGAAGTGAACTCTATCGGGAAAACCGACGGAGGTTCCCCCAAAGTAAACAAGAACTTCAGCATCAATACATTCGAAAATAAGCTAAAGATGACTACCACCACTTAAAATTTCTCCGCTTCAGCGTAGGATATAGCCAGCTGATCCTTTCGAGATATCAAAGGTTTTAAACTTTTCTGGAGCGGCCAACATATTCGGAGCTGTAAATCCTGCCAATAAATTGATCGCTCATATTCTGGAGCATAAAAATCCGTGCACTTGTACTGAAAATCGGCTGTATCACTGGTCACTAGAAAGCCGTGAGCAAATCCCGGAGGAACCCAGAGCATACGGTTGTTTTTTTCGGAGAGGTATTCACCGACCCATTGGCCGCATGTGGATGAATCACTGCGCAGGTCCACGGCCACGTCGAATACCTCGCCACGAGTAACACGCACGAGTTTGCCTTGGGGCTGTTTAATCTGATAATGAAGGCCACGCAGGGTGTTTTTGACGGAGCGGCTATGGTTGTCCTGTACGAAGGTGGCGTCGATACCGGCTTCACGAAAGGCTTTTTCGTTCCAGGTTTCCATGAAGAAACCGCGTTCGTCGCCGAACACTTTGGGTTCGATGAGTTTTACAGCGGGAATCTTGGTTTCTGTGATTTTCATAGAGTTGGCTTACTTGGCTGTTTTACTAGTTTTTTCAGGTAGTCGCCGTAGCTGTTCTTTTTAAGGTTTTCCGCCCCTGCCAGCAATTCTTCTTCCCCAATGAAACCCATGCGATAGGCGACTTCTTCCAGACAAGCGATTTTTAGGCCCTGGCGCTTTTCCAGAGTTTCAATGAAGCCAGCGGCATCGTGCAGGGAATCAAAAGTTCCCGTATCCAGCCAGGCGAAACCGCGGCCCAGCAGTTCTACGTTCAGGTCGCCCCTTTCCAAGTAGGCCTGGTTGACACTAGTTATCTCCAGTTCGCCCCGGTGGCTGGGTTCTACCTGTTTGGCGATTTCAACCACATCGTTGTCGTAGAAGTAGAGGCCGGTTACGGCGTAGTCAGATTTCGGATTCGCCGGCTTTTCTTCGATGGAGATGGCGCGGTGGTTGTCGTCAAACTCCACTACGCCGAAGCGTTCTGGGTCGGTTACCTGATAGCCGAATACGGTGGCGCCCTTCCCTCGTTTGGCCGCGGCTTGCAGCATATTGCTAAGGCCCTGGCCGTAGTAGATGTTGTCGCCCAGTACCAGACATACGCTGTCATCGCCGATGAAATCATCGCCGATGATGAAGGCTTGAGCGAGGCCGTCCGGGCTTGGTTGTTCGGCGTAGCTTAGGTTGATGCCCCATTGGCTACCGTCGCCCAGCAGGCGCTGGAAGCCTTGTTGGTCTTCGGGGGTGGTGATCACGAGGATGTCCCGGATGCCCGCCAGCATGAGTACGGAGAGCGGGTAGTAGATCATGGGTTTGTCGTACACCGGGAGGAGCTGTTTGGAGATGCCTCGGGTGATTGGGTAGAGGCGGGTGCCGGAGCCGCCGGCGAGGATAATCCCTTTCATTTACTTCTCCAGATACTCGTTCAATGTCAGCGCCAGTTGGCTCTGCCAGTTTGGGAGCTGGATGTTTAGCGCGGTTTCGAGCTTGGTTGTGTCCATCCTTGAGTTCAGCGGCCGTTGGGCTGGCGTTGGGTAGTCGCTGGTTGGGATGGGGTTTACTTTTGTGCTTTTGCCGGCCAGGCGGAAGATTTCTTTGGCGAAGCTTTGCCAGCTGGTTTCGCCGGTTGCGGCCAGGTGGTAGAGGCCTGCTTGCAGTTTGCTGTATATGGCAAGTGCGGTTATCTGGGCGATGAGCCTTGCCGGAGTGGCCGCTCCGATCTGGTCAGCCACTATGTTGAGTTCGGTTTTGCTCTCAGCCAAGCGCAGCATGGTTTTCATGAAGTTGTTACCGCGAGCGCTATATACCCAGCTGGTGCGGAAGATGAGGTGGTCTGCTCCGCTTTGCTGGATGGCTTCGTCTCCTTCAAACTTGGTTTGGCCGTATACGCTCAGGGGGCCTGTGGCGCTGGTTTCCTGCCATGGGGTTGTGCCGTTGCCGGGATAGACGTAGTCGCTGCTGTAGTGGACCAAGCGGGCATTGTTGGCTACGGCGTATTGAGCCAGTTGACCTGGCAGGCTGGCGTTCAGGCGTTGGGCTTCGGCTTGATGCTTTTCGGCGGCGTCTACGGCCGTCCAGGCGGCGGCGTTTACGATCAGGGTTGGCTGGGTGTGGGCAAGGTAGTTATCTACGGCTTGTGCGTTGGCTAGGTCGAGCTCTTCTCTGCCCGGGGCGGTTATGGGGCCCAGCGGAGAGAGGGTGCGGTTCAGTTCGAAGCCTACTTGGCCGGTTTTGCCTAGCAAAAGGATGTGCATAATGATCGTGGTTTGGATTGTGAAGATGGGGTCAGATGAAGGATTTCATCTGACCCCGGGGTTGGTGTCCGGTTGTTGGGTTAGCTTGCAGCGCCGAGGCGCTCTCTTTGGTAGCTGCCTTCTTGCACCCGCTGGCACCAGTCGAGGTTATCCAGGTACCACTGTACGGTTTTGCGGATGCCGGTTTCGAACGTTTCTTCGGGGGCCCAGCCGAGTTCTCTCTGGATTTTGTCAGCGTCGATGGCGTAACGCCTGTCGTGGCCGGGGCGATCTCTTACGAAGGTAATTAACTCCCCGTAACTGCGCTCCTGCGGACGGAGTTCCTGGAGAATGCCGCAGATAATGTGCACGACATCAATGTTCTGTTTCTCGTTGTGGCCACCGATGTTGTAGGTTTTGCCGGGCTGGCCTTCGGTGACGACTTTGTAGAGGGCTCTTGCGTGGTCCTCTACATAGAGCCAGTCGCGGATCTGGTCGCCTTTGCCGTAAACCGGGAGCGGCTTACCTTCCAAAGCGTTGAGAATTATCAACGGGATGAGCTTCTCCGGAAAATGATAGGGGCCGTAGTTGTTGCTGCAGTTGGTGACCAACACCGGCAGGCCGTAGGTGCGCTGCCAGGCGCGTACTAAGTGGTCTGAGCTGGCTTTACTGGCACTATACGGGCTGCTGGGGGCATAAGCGGTTTGTTCTGTGAACAGGTGTTCTTCCGCGTTAGATGTTTCGCTTGGGTGCGGCAAATCACCATACACCTCATCGGTGCTGATATGATGAAAGCGAAAGTTGGCTTTCTTTTCGGCTTCCAGCCCCTGCCAGTATTGGCGAGTCGCTTCCAACAGGGTATAGGTGCCTACAATATTGGTTTCGATAAAGTCTGCCGGGCCGTCTATGGAGCGGTCTACGTGGCTTTCGGCGGCTAAGTGCATAATAGCGTCTGGTTGATGCTCGGCTAGCACTCTGTCCACTCCAGAACGGTCGCAAATATCGACCTGTTCAAAGGTGTAACGCGAACTATCGTTTACTTCCTTCAAGCTCTCGAGGTTACCGGCATACGTCAATATATCGAGGTTAACGACTTCATCGGTGGTGCCGTTAATGATGTGTCGAATAACAGCGGAACCAATAAAGCCTGCGCCGCCAGTAATGAGGAGTTTCATAGAGTCCCTTCAGTTTATGCTTTTACTAGTTCTCAACAAATCGTGGTCCCAACTTCAACTTTCGAGGTGCCAAGGGGCAGGAAATGAATCCAGCTCAAGTGTTTTAGTCCGACTTGTACGCGTAGTTGTAGTAGCCGTAATAGCCATAGCTGGTGGCCGCTTTCTTCTCCATCGCATTCAAGATGGCGCCTTTGAGCGCCACGCCCCCCGTAGAAAGCCGGCTCTCCGCGATTTGCACTTCCTTCGGCGTATTCTGACCAAAACGCACCACCATGAGACTTGTGCCGCATTGCGCGCCAATGACGGCGGCATCGGTCACCGCGAGGATCGGCGGCGTATCAATGACGACAAGATCAAACCGCTCAGACAGATACTTGAGGTATTCGCTGAATCGTTTATGCATCAAAAGCTCTGAAGGGTTTGGTGGTGCACTGCCCCGACCCACCCAGCTTAATCCGTCGACGCTTGAGTCATGGATACTGTCGTCAAATGACAACTGCCCAGACAATACATCGGAAAGACCGTTGCTCGTGGAGCCACCGAACGCCTCATGCACATGCCCTTTACGCATATCGCCGTCTAGAACAACAACTCGTTGGCCAGATTGCGCACAGACGGTTGCCAGGTTTGCCGAGATAAAGCTTTTACCAATGCCCGGGCTGGGCCCTGTGATCATCAACCGGTTATCAGCGGCTTCGAGCATGGCGAAGTGCAAGGATGTGCGCAGACTGCGAATCGCCTCGATGGAGAGATCCGCCGGGTTTCGGGCAGCCAACAAATCTCTCTTTTTAGCTTTACGACGCTTGAAAGTCCGTTTTTTGCCGCCCTCAGTCGATCGTTTTTCTTCATCCGATAGAGGCACCGTTGCATAGACCGACAGGTCCATCTCTTCAAGTTGCTCCGGCGAGACAATCCCTCGATTGAACGCAGCACGAAGCAACACAGTAACCATCGCAAGCAGCAATCCCGACAGCGCAGATACGGCCACGATCAGATTTTTACGCGGGGCAACTTGCCCCTGAACCACCGCGTTATCCAGGATGCGAACGTTGCCGATTGTGCCGGCTCTGGCAAGCCGGAGCTCCTGCATTCTGTTCAATAGCTGTACATAAATTTCTTGCGTAACTTGCACATCCCGGCTCAGCCGCAAAACCTGCTGCTGGGTTTCTGGCAAATCGTCGGTGCGCTCCTCCAACCGGCTCTTCTCGCGAAGCAGCTGCTCTTTTTTCTCAAGCAACGAGCGATAAACCGGGTGGTTCGGGGTAAAACGCCGAGCCAGCTCCGATTCCTGCAGTGCCAGCTCGTTCAGGCTTGCCTCGATCTGAACCAGACTAGTGAGCGCATTCTGGGTCTCAAAGCTTAGATCAATACTATCGCTTTTTAGACGGTACTCGTTGAGCCGATTTTCCGCTTCGGTGAGCTGTTGGCGAACTTTTGGCGCCTGCTCCTCCAAGAACTCCAGGCTCTTCTTAGCCTCGGCCGCTTGCCGTGCAATGTTCTGGGTCAAAAATACCTGGGTGGTCGCATCCAAACTGTTTACGATTTCCTGCTGATCAGCGCCTTGCATCACCAGGCGCAAGATTCCGGTTTCACGGCCCTGGGATTGAATGGTAAGTCGATTTTTTAGCTGATTGGTGGCTGAGAGGCGACTCAGCTTTGTCACCTCAAACCGCGCTCCTTTCGGAGCGGACAGATCGGCGACGCGCAACTCAAAATAGGGCAGTTCAATAACAAGCTGCTCACCAACCTGTCCCTCTCCGAGTAGCTTCTCTTGAAGATCCAGAACGCGATAACGGCCATCGCCCAGCGATTCGACAAAAAAGCGAACTGTGTCACTGTGATGATTGGCAACCAACGAGCCAATCGAGAGGGACTCACCGCCCCACACATAAGGCTTGCCCTCAAACACCCCAGGCCGCGACACACCCTTTCGATAGAGCCACTCGCCAACCCAAGGTAAATATACCGGCTCAACCACAACCTGAAGGTCGGTCTGATCGACGACCTGCCCGAGAATCAGCCGTGAACGAAGAATCTCAATTTCCGTGTTGGTGTCAGGCCCTTGCCTACCCAACATTTGTGACATGTCAGCCCCGGGAATCGTGCCAGATTTCTTCTCTACCTGGACCAGCGCGTCCCCCTGATAGATAGGCGTAGATAATGACGCGTATACGAACCCGGCCACCCCGAGCATGAGAGTCAGTGCCACAATAAAACCTTTGTGGTCCCAGAGGCTTCCAAGCAGGAAACCGATGTCTATCTCATCATCCGGTTGTGCTTTTCTGCTAGATTTTACTGCCGTTACGTCGGTCATTCGTTACTCATTTAGGATAGCTTTGGGAGCCAGGCCTTGGCGGCTGAGACGATTTGCTTATGAACGTGTTCGAACGCCTCGGTGCTCTTTTTGTAGGGGTCAGATATGTCGGGTTGCCCAGGTAGCCAATGCGTCAACAGCATCGTTTTGCCACCGGAGGCAGGGTGGAGCTTACGCACTTGCCCGCGCTGATCACGACTCATTACCAGGATCAAATCTGCCTCGCCCAGCATTGCGGGGGTCACCTGCTGCGCCCGGTGATCGGCCACATTCAGCCCCTCTGCGTTGGCCAGCGTTTGCGCTGTCGGATCAGCCGGGTGACCAACCAAAGCCCCCAATCCCGCCGATCGAACCGATTTGCCCGGCAGTTCCGCCTTCAAAAACGCCTCGGCAACAGGACTTCGGCAAATGTTACCGACGCAAAGCACCAGAATGTTGTCAAACACGGCTTACTCCAGAAGGTCGGCGACGCGATCGCCTAAGAACAGGGCCGAGAAGGACGGCGTAAGCAGGGAGATAACCCGGTTCCAACGCGCCGCCGGCGCCGTCGTCACATAGATCAGATCCCGATCGTTGAGGACAAATCGATCCGCTAGCACTAATGCCGTGGCATCGCTCATATCCAGCTGAAACAGATCGATTGGCTTATCCGCATCGGTATCCTCGGCCCGGCGTATAACAAATACTCCGGTTGCCTCGGCCTGGCGCTCGTTCAAACCACCCACATTTGAGATGGCCTCAGCAAGCGTCAACCCATTGCGCCCCATCGGCAAAGTCTGGGTGCTGGCGACCTGTCCTAGAACAAATACTTTCTGATCGTCGCCCAAAGGCACCGTGACGACATCCCCAGATTGCAGGAGGATGTTGTGTTGGGTGTTACCCGACTCCAAGATCGCTTTGAGCGACAGCCGATAATCCTTCCCCTCTCGAGTGAGGATGACATTGCGCCAGTCGGCGCCCTCATCGATACCGCCGGCCTGGCTGATCGCATCCACCAACCGGGTGGGCACATTGGTGAGTGGGTAGACGCCAGGCGTCTCGACTGCTCCGCTAATGTAAATGCGCCGGCTTTGGAAGGACGCCACTGATACATCAACTTCCGGACTTTCAATGAACCGAGCGAGTCGTGAGGCGATGTCCTCCCGAATCTCGATGGTCGTTTTACCGGCTGCTTGAACATAGCCAATGTATGGGTAGTAAATGGTTCCGTCAGAGTTCACGACGTTACCGGTTTCGGCAGAACTGCGGTTTTCACCGGCGGGGATAGTGAGTTCGGGGTGATCCCATACGATAACCTGAAGCACGTCCCCAACGCCGACCCGATATTCGTAGGCATCGTCAGGTTGAATCAGATTCGACGCTGGTGCAGGAACAGTCATCACCGAAGGATCGAACAAAATATCCGCATCAATTTGAGACACCCGAATCAGCTCGGAGTAATCGACGGTGGCCGCTTCACTGTCTCCGCTATAAAACGATCCGCGTTTTGTCGTGTCGATGTGGGAACCTGGAGCGTAGGCACACCCTGTAACCAGGGCACCTAACATCAAAAGGGCAATTGCTTTGTACATATAAGGTTGGTGCCTTGTCTGAGCGCTTAAAAACGGTAAGTCCATTGTCCACCCAAAGACCACCGATCCCGGGCGCCACTGACAAATTCAATCTCTTTGTCTTGCAACTGGGCCCGCAGTTGAAGCCAGCCGTTGAAAAGGTGGGTGGCGTATCCGAGACCAACGATGGTGGTTTTGGTCCGAGACTGGGGAACAAAGTAAAAAATCTCGTTCCCTGGCGTGACGACTCTGGCGCTGCCATCGACATTAATGTCCGCCAGAGACACCGTAGCCGACACTTCCTCGCCGCCCGGCAGGAAATGATAACCACCCAGAGTCAAGGCTTTTGAATCCCCCCCAAAGGACGACCCGATGGCCCGACCAAAATGGTTATACCCGCTTCGATACTGAAAATGCTCGTAAGTCACGTTTGGCAAGGCATCGCCAAACAGATCATCAGCAACCGTGTTCACGTACTCCGCATACCACTGCTGCTCGGCCCCAAACCATTGGCTTGTTGCATCTACCCCGAACAACCAGGACTTGCGTGCGGGAAATGCCCCCGCTTCGTCTTCGCCAGCCATCTGTGCATATAGCCCCACGGTCTGCCCGAACGCTTCCCAACCGTAGCGAACATCCACCGCAGCGATCTGGTTACCCGGATCTTGATCAGCCCCATCTTGAGAGTTATCTCGCCCAATCAGAGCATCGAAGGTGACGGAGCCACTCTCCGGGCGATGACGACCGCCAAAAATGATGGCCCGTGACAGCCCGATATCCAGGCCACTCACGGGGCGAAACGTCAGACGCATTCCCAGATACTTGGCGTCCGGTTGAGCGCGTCTTCCTTCAAGTTGGCCCGCCATCATCGTAAAATCCCACGAGCCAATCCAGGAGAGCCAATCCGACGATGGCGCGCGAGCGTCGCTCCGATTGATAAAGAAAGCTGGGATCGGACGTGCGTTATTGGAGAGTATCAGGCTCGAGTGCCAACCTGGCCCCCACCAACGATCAATCTGACCAGCCCCGAGCACCCAGTTGCCGAGTGTCGTCGCAACGTAACTGCCATCGGCACGTACTGACTGGTTGTCATCTTCATCAGCGATTCCTGAGCCCGAGACACCAACCGCCCACCGGTCCCATTGCCATTGCGCGGTGAAAGCGACACGACCGTCGCCCGATAAGACAGGCTCAAAGCCCGACACAAACGGCGTTTCTGTTTGCCCGGCTATCGTCATTTCTGCGCGGGAATCTGGCGCTCCCGTCTTGTCGTATTCAAAATTTAAGTAACCGGCTTTTTTCTCGATGTTGGGCCACATAACTGGCCACGTGGTGAAGGTACGGTCACTTGCGCCGCGGTCTGCGGACTTCACGGCCTCATAGCGGGCACGAGCATCTCCAGGGCCAACCCATGGGGCCGCTAACGCCATCATTTGCGGAAAAGTCGTCAGGCACGCTACCGCCCCACAGACCCGAAACCAGTGCTTTAAGGACATCCAAGTTCTCGTTGTAACGGTGGCCCTATCCCACCGACGATGAATGTATGAAGCGTTGTGCTTCGTTTAAACCGCTACAAACAAGGCGAATGTGAACCGTTGCTGTTCGACCGCCCGAGGCTTGGAACGTAGTTAACAATATCGCGCTTTACTTCCTCACCAGAGCCATCCCAGACTTGAAAAGCGTCAGCACGAACCCGAGCCGTGTCGTCTTCTTCAAGCCAAACAAACCGATCTGTTATTTGTAGAAGAGACTCCGCTCTGGCACTCACACCGTGTTCACCAATGCCAATACCGATGGCCAGTGGTTCACCATGGTGAAGGCAATAAAGCGTGCCGGGTTCGCGCTCATGCAAAACGATCAAAGCAAATTTTCCCGACAACTCAGCGAGCATCGCGTCGATCGCCGTCTTAACGCTCTCATGTCTTTTACAATAATGCCCCAAAAGAGCGCACGTCAGTTCGGCTGACGAATTGGATCGGAAGGTATGCCCAAGACACTCAAGGCGCAGGCGGGATGACGAGGGGGCGCTCATATTTCCGATAATCACTGCGGTGGCTGCCTCGTCCCAGTGACACTCCACGCAAGTGGCCTGGTTCGGCGACTCAGCTAAAAAACCGATGGCAGTCCTGCCAAAAAACGGTCCGCAGTCAAAGCTTCTTACGAGATGACGCAAATCGCCTTTTTGTTGGAGGTGCTGTGCCCTGCCGTGCCGATCGGTAATCGAGAGACCACACCACCGTGCGTAACCATCGTCACACCGCCTCAAGCCCTCGAACATAATGTCTGACACATTCCGATGTGCCGCTACTCCAACGATGCCACTCACGTCTATGCTTCCGTTCTTACATCTTCCTGGCTTAATCGCTCAGTCGCTAATCAATATACGGTTAAACTGTATACCGCTTCATGTCCGAACTTTATCGCATTGAATAATCTATTCCAATCATCTTGCTTAAAAAATTGTAAAACTATGTCAAATTTTCCGTCTGGTGCAGACTGACCCATGCGCTAACAATTTACGCCAGCAGAGCCAATTGCTCCCGCGATAAATAATGATTGTATGACACGATAGTTAGGGTTGTGCGATGTTTGACGCACCAGGGACAAAAGGTATGACAGATTACCCGATGGGAAAGGCAGGAACCTACGACGATCTGGGCCCTGCAGCACGATCAGCTTTGCACAGTATTCTATTCCAACCAAAAGTTGATTTGAGTACAAAGCGATATTGCGGAGTGGAAGCACTCAGCCGTTGGCAACCGGATCAAACACAACCACCTTGGCTTCAAACCCGGGGTGGCGTCAGTGTTCCTGACACAGATGAGCATTGTCAGGCGTACGATTACGTGGTGCTATCATCGGTTTTAAACCTCTGTGGCCGCTGGTCTCCCGCTCTGCGTTCAAAAGCCGGCACGGTATCCGTAAACATTACGGGGCCAACACTGAGTTCGGCGTGGCTGGCTCCATTTATCAAGCGGTGCCTCTCAACTCGTGGGTTGCCAAGACTTACCATTGAGCTGACGGAGACATTCGCGATCACTAACGAAACCTCCGCATTAAAAACAATGCAGACACTTAGCCGATATGGTGTGGCTTTCTCCATTGATGATTTCCTCACAGGGTTCAACCAACAGCCAATATTTGCCCGCCTTCCATTCGAAGAGCTCAAAGTGGATCGCCAAGACGTCCAGAACCTCAGTACCAAGCGTGGAAGCGCCTTGGTCGCCCAGATCGTAAGCTCTGCAAAGGCACGAGGGGCAACGGTCGTAGCCGAGGGAATTGAAAATCCGGCGCAACTTGAACTGGCCAAAGCATCAGGTTGCGCTCAAGGTCAGGGCTTCTGCATCAGCCAACCACTGACTGAGTCCGATTTCGTAAACCGTTTAGCCCAGCCAGGAGATCATCCATGGGCAGCGACCGAATTCGAACATGCCCAGAAGGAGAAGACCCAACAGCTTTAAAAATCGGACTATTCCTATGGACAAACCGACCAACGTCGATTAGCGTATGACCTACTGCATACCATACCTTTGTCTAATAAAACATGAGTTAGAAATCGAACAACACCAGTAGTGCAACAATAAAGACAAGAGAGATTATCTATGAAATACGTGACGTTCTTTGCGCGAAAATCTAATCGTGACAATAAGATAGGGCGCTTAGGCCAAGGCTTTAAGGCGAGCCTGCTGGCGCTAGTCGGACTTTTAGTCGGCTGCTCTGCAAACCCAGTATACACGACAACTGGGGTCGTTTTATCGAACTACGCTGAAGGCGAAGCCACGCCGTACGTATTGCAAATGACCGACGCCTCCATGGCCTGTTCGTTGGGTCAGTCGGTCGACCCGCTGATCTATTCGTTCTCACGCGTGACAGAGCCTCCCGCAACCACCGGCTCTCTGCTTATGCTGCTCGCCGCCAACTGTTCCGAGTACCAAGCCATGGAGGCAGAACTTGACTACCTCCAAGCGGATTTCGCAGGCAACGTGCCTGCTGCCAAAGACGCTCGTGAAAAAGCCAAGCGTTTGAACGCTGAGGTTGCTTCTCGGCGTCTCGTCGCCTTTGAACGCGCGATGCTAGCCTACGACTTCGATCCCGCAGCCGAGCCGCTGCAATGTCCGTTTTTATTTAACGACCAAGACGAGCTTACATTCCTTCTCGGCCATCTCACCGGCCTCCAAGCGATCGTAAACGACGCCAACTCAGGCGCACTAGCGGGCATTCCCCGCAACATTGCGCCGCAGGCCGAGCGAGCGGTTCGTTGTATCGACAACGAAAAATGGGGCGGCATTCCCAATGCGATCCGCGCCGTTGTATGGCTTCTGCTCCCGGATACACGCCCGGCGCTATCCCCAAGTCCGTGGGATGTGTTGGATAACAGCGTCCAACTGGGCATTGATCGAGGCTTCCGAGTCTCAACCGCCCTTCAGATTGTCGCCGCCGAAACGTTCGGCCGACCCGATGTTCTCGAAACAGCGATCCGGAACTTTGTAGAGAGCGGCGAAACCATGGAAATCTCGGCAGCCTACCCGCTTACTGATTCCATCGCGGAACGAGTTGTCCTGCATGCCTCAGACAAACACTGGGTCAGCAACTATGGGTACCGCACACCGCGGACATCGTTTGGCGAACTCAAGCCAAAATCCGCAGGAAGCAACGTACAGACCATGGACCTGGACGACCTGCTGTAAACGGCACTGAAAGACCACACCCAACAACAATGACCGTAATGGAGTCCATCACGATGCGTAAACTAATGACCGCCGTCGCACTTACCTGTGCGGCCCCCCTTGCTTCGGCCAACACGCTTTCTGTGTGTGTCTTTGATGTCATCGGCGCCAACGGAGACGTGTTCAACCTCATGAGAGACTACGCCCTGAATCTGAAAGCCGAGGGCGTCGATCTCGAGCTAAAGCCTTATACGGATGAGGGCGTGGCAGTCGGCGATTTCAATGCAGGCCAATGCGACGCCGTCGCAGCCACCGACCTCAGAACACGGCCCTTCAACCGATTTACCGGCTCAGTCAGCGCTGTCGGTGCTCTGCCCTCTTATGAGAATCTAGAGACTCTGCTGGCGACCCTAGCCCAACCCAAAGCGGCCAGCCTTATGAAAGAGGGCGGTTTTGAGGTGATGGGTATTTTCCCCGTAGGCGCCGGTTACCTGTTCGTCAATGATCGTTCCATCGATACCGCTGGCGAGCTGGCTGGTAAGCGAATGGCCACCCTCGATTATCAGAAAGACGCCATTCACATGGTCAATTATGTGAAGGCAACCGTTGTACCCTCCGATATCACCAACTTTGCTGGCAAATTCAACAATGGCTCGGTCGATACAGCTTACGCACCTGCTTTTGCCTATGAGGCGCTCGAACTGTACAAGGGGTTGGAGCCTGATGGCGGTGTCGTTGACTACCCACTCGCGCAGCTGACCGCGCAGATCATTGTGCGTGATGAGGCGCTAGCCGATGAGACCGCTCAGAAAGCCCGGGAAATCGCTTTCTCCATGTACCCGCAGGTTATGGATCTGATTGCGTCCCAAGAGGCAGCCATCCCGGATGACAAGTGGATACGCATTCCCGATGCGGACATCAGGGGTTATCAGGAAATGTTTCGCGAGAACAGGCTGGAAATGCGCGACGGAGTCAACAGTGCGCCATCGGTCTATCATCCGAAAATGCTGACACTGATGGCCAACATTCGGTGTGCCAGCAATCCCAGCGCCTCAGAGTGCACCGCCGATAACCGCGAATAAGACAAAAATATAGGTAATACACGATGACCTCCCGAGCGACCGGTACCTCGGGCGCACTCTACCCCGTGCACAAAGTGCACGGGGTAGTATTGCTCCTACTTTTGTTGTTCACCCTGCTTTTGGGTATGGGTAACTCTCTGCATTCACGTTTGCTGTTAATTGGTGAGCAAACCTGGCCAAATTATTACTTGCTGGACCCGGCAGCTACCGAGCCTACGTGTTCGCTGGAGATTGACGTCGATGCGGAAGTACAAAAACGCATCGACGCTTATGAGCCCGATCCAGATGCGTTGTTCAGCTCCCCGCCAAATGCACAAGCGATCCGTGAATCGCTTTTGCAAAACCTGGAACTGTGTGAGCAACGCTTCGAGCAATACCGGTTAACCCAGGAGGCCGTCACGCCAGCTTTGACGGTTTATAAAACCATCGAACAGGGCCTGGCAGAAACGCTGCTAGAGAACATCGAGCTAACCAAGTTCCTGTTCATTGCCATGTTTGCATTGGCCGCTGCCATTGCGGCGTTTGATACAGATCACATCGCGCTTCGATTGCCGAGAAACCGAGCGGAATGGCGATTAAGTCAGGGCGTTCAGCTAATCGTCAACGGACTGATGGTTCTGTCTCTGTTTGCCTACCTTGATCGCCTTGCCGTGTCCCCGGGCACCGAGTCCACGCAGACCCTTCAATATGGGTGGTCGATTGTTTTCATACTCTTTATGGCGATCAACCTGATACGGTTGGCAAAAGTACCGGCCCATCTGAACACCGGTTCGCTGACGCTTTCATCAGGACTGGTGTTGCCGCTGTACTGCGTGATGGGATTGATCGCAATGACCTATTTCGTCGTTGTCGATGAGTACCAGTCGGGACTCGCCATCTACTTCGGCATCATGACCAATCTGTCCTCAATGTTCATTAACATTGGGCTTTATGTCCTGGTCGGCATGATGCTTAAGCAAACTCGGATACCAGAGTTGCTGTTCAATGCTTTAAAACCGTTCAACTTGCCGGCGCCAATGCTCGCGTCGGTCATCATCTTCGCAACGGCCTTTCCAACGGCATTTACCGGGGCATCTGGTATTTTCATCCTGGCCGTTGGTGGTGTTGTGTATGACGAGCTACGCCGTGCGGGGGCCGGTCGTCAATTGTCGCTGGCAACCACTGCCATGTCTGGAAGTCTCGGGGTTGTGCTTAACCCCTGCTTGCTTATTGTTGTTGTTGCGGCCCTTAACAAAGAAGTGACGACCAGCGAAATGTACGGGTGGGGCTTCTGGGTCTTCATGATGTCTGCGACGTTGTTTTCCATCGTGGTCTGCAAGACCCAAGGAAACTGGCGCCCCTCCCCTCAGAAAGGTGCGGCAAAAGAAGCGCTCCGTCGGCTTGGGCCGCTTACGCCGTATGTGATTGGCGTTGTTATCGTCATTGGATTGATCTGGCTTCTGCTCGGGCTGCAATTTAACGAATACAGCGCTCCCTTGATCTTGCCTCTGGTCATGCTGGCCTTGGTGTTCCTCGATACCAAGGCAGAAAGTCGCCAAACCAAACGGTCCCGGTTTAGTCTGTTTTGGCGCCGAAGCACGTTGGCAGCCAGTGACTCGGCCGTACACATCGGTGCACTTTTGGCCCTGATAGGCTTTTCAATCTGCCTCGGCGGTATTCTCGAGAGATCCGATATCGTGCATGCGCTGTTCCCTGAGGACCTTACCAGTCCTTGGATCGCCATGCTCGTCATTGTCGTGATGCTCACCATCATTGGTATGGTGATGGATCCCTTTGGCGCGGTTATCCTCGTTTCCGCTACCGTTGCGCAACCGGCAATCCAAATTGGCATCGACCCCTTGCATTTCTGGATCGTCTGTCTGGTCGCGTTTGAGCTTGGGTACCTGAGTCCACCAGTTGCGCTGAACCATCTGCTTACCCGGCAGGTGGTAGGCGAGTCCGAAGTCCTGGCAGCCGAGAAACGAGGCAGCTTCTGGCGTCGTTATGAGCGCCTGCTATTACCGCTTAGTGTCATGGCACCGACGCTGCTGTTCGTTGCGTTTGTGCCACTGCTTTTCTACGCGCTCTAACTGTTGGAGGTTAACCCGGTCATCAAGCATGGCCGGGTTTTGCTATGAAACGCTCATTTGTTCAGGTTGATGCGGAGCTGGTTGCTAACAAAGAGCCCGCGCTAGCAAATATCGAGAAGCTGCACAGTAAGCCTGTGGGGGAAATTGGTGCCGGTGATGTTCGGGTGCTCCGGTCGATTCTCGGTCAAGTCAACGATTCAGCTGCACCGCATACGGGGTTCGTGATCCCCATTAGAGATTGTTTGACGCCGGCACTGAACTCCAAACGTTTCAAGGACAGGCTGCAGGCGTTATCCAGGCTTGGCGTGTTCGAAGAATCCATTTGGCACCAAGAGGCTTACGGTCGGACTTACTACCTCCACCGGGCTGAGGCAATTTACGATCCAAACTTTCATACCCGATCCTATGACACGTTGACATCGTTCCATCATGGGCGAGCTGAGAGATACCCGGCGAAAGCCAAAAAGACAACGCAACATTTCACAAAGTCGAACGAGTTGTTCAAAGAACTGTTAATGCGACCCAGTGGAACAAGCACTCGTCTACCCTACCGTGGGCTTTTTTTTCGGGCATTAAGACTGACAACTCAGGAGTCGCTGACAGATGATCGCATTGAGGAAACCTTTCAGCTAAGCCGGGAAACCAGCATCACGATCAAATCCCACTCTTACGGGTCTCTTATGACCCTATCGGATTATCGCGTGATGAGAGCGTTGTTCGTTCTCATGGGTTCTCATGCTCATGAGAGTGCCAGTAACCATCTCAACTCTGTGGAACCTCGGATTGTGCCAACGCTCGAGCTCGAACGGATCCTTGGCTACAGTTACCCGGGTTCAAAAACCTCTAGGCGCAAGGTCAACGAAATATTAGCTCGAATTCGCTCCACCGAGTTCGACATATCGTTGTCATCCAACCCAACCGAAGCCGCTTATTTTCGATCACTGTTCGGAATGGAAAAGGATCAGGAGCAATTCCGGCTTCTGACACATTTTGCCCCGGTCGGCTATGCCAGACCGCGCGCGAAGGCTGCATCAAAAACCAACGAGCAGGTCGCTCACTGGGCACTGTCTCTGCATCCCAAATTTCAGGAAGAATCAACAATGGCCTTCCACAAACGCTGGTTAGGCCTAAAACGCCAGGCAATCGAAGACAATTCATCCATCGGACAATGCTTTTTCGCGTTTCTAGAAATGTATTTGGCGTCCACCCCTGATCCTGCACTAACGTGGACGACTAAACAGTTTCAGACTTGCATGGCTCCGACGTATCGAATCGATCGCCTGGAAGAGGGGCTTACAAAGTCTGTAGCCGCGCTCCGGCACTTTGTTAACCAACATGCGAACATAGTAAACCTCCGAAAATCGAACATCCCAGTCCGAGTTTCCCTGGAGCCTGCGAAGCGCTATACCGATTTGCGAATCGTCCACTACGGCAAATCCCACACAATCGCTCACAACCCTGAGATGTCGCCTCCAGCTCGTTCACCTATGTCTGGAAATGCTTTCTAATTCAGCGCATAAGTCAGCCTTCTTTGGGCCTCGAAAGCTGAAAGTGCGCAAAATCTTCATCACACAAAGCTTAGCGTGTCACGATCTGAGGAGGTTACTCAGAGCGGTGATAAAACGAAGGCGTAGCAGTCGGAGAGACACTCACTCGCTGTGTTTCGCTACTTCGATTGATCATCCCCATTGTCAGTTGCATACCAAACTTCCGAAGGATCTTATTTATCGTTCTAACAGTTCCGGACTCCGGGTCCCTCTCAATCGCAGAGATAGTCGTGGCAGAGAACCCCGTAAGTTTGCCGAACTGTTTCTGATTCAATCCCGTAAACCGCAGGCGAAACCGACGAATAGCCTGACCCAAGTGAATTTTTCCGGCTTCGAGCTCTTCAAAGGTCCGTTCTCTGATCAATGACCGTTCGTTTGGAGTCAGTGGTGTTCGTTTCAATTTAGGCATGCTTAACACTCCCCCCACTATGACTCACTACGGACACAACAATCGTTCCAGCTGATCATGAACCAATTCCGGCTCATGCATCCGGATCGCAATATGATTCAGCATTGCATCCGGAGCTCCATACAGCTTCAAGCCTGCCTTCATATCCTTCAACTTCAGCAGCTCACTCTCCATGATGCTTGCAGCTGCCTTTGGATTAACAGCAAGCTCCTCCAGAATCAGCGAATAATCTGGATTTCGCCGTTGATCCAGCAGGTGATGTGGCCACCATGTAGACATCGCAATTGATTCAGGGTCCAACACCATAGGGGCTATGTCATAAGCCGGCGCCAACTCAATATTATGGCCCCGCTTAATCAATGATGTATTTCGACCGTGGTTGTCGCGATTACCCGTTGCGGTGTTCAAAACATCCCGAACCAGGTAATCTGCAAGCACTGCGTCCTTGTCCTCAGGCTTGGTTACATAATCCTGGAGTTTCCGGATCACGTCGACGTGATCCAGGCGAGCACCATCGCCAATTACGCCCATCATCGAATAAACAGACTCCATCCCATGGCGCAAGATGCCGTCTTCCCTAACTTCTCGGTCAAAACGCGGTAACCAAAGAGCAACATCGCCGTGGATGTCATCGAAAGCAGCCCCGGTGATAGCGTTAAAGCCCCGCTTTTCAAGAAACTGGTAAACAGCGGCTTCACCCCCAAGTACCCGAATATCATCGCTGGTTTTCCTTCCCCTCGGAAATTTAACCAGCCAGTGCCGGGCGATCTCTTCGTCAGGAATGGTTCCCTCAAGCGCAAACTGGCCATAATGGTTTTCAACCAACAAAAGCTTCGGCGCGTCACCGCCGGCGCCGGTTGCGCCACCAATCGCAACATGCAGGCTGTGAGCATACTGGATAAGGCTGTCGGCCCGGGTACACACTTCTTCTCGGTCGAATAGAACAACCTCTGATCTTGCAACCTGGGACTCGAACGCTTCCGCCGCTTCTTTGATTCGCAAATTGCCAACTGGACCGACACACCCCTCAGCCAAGAGCTGAAAATCGATTCGATGCTCGGGATCGCGGTCATATCCAAGGCTTTTAACCCAGTGCCGGCGACCAGCTCCTTGAGGAATGATGTCTCTAAGGATCGGGACAATCTCACCATTCATGTAGTCGCCGGCCAAAATGCAGGGCAGATTCACTCCCACAGCTGTCCGGTCGATTAAGTCCAGATGGCCAAAATCTTCAATGCGCTCTAAGGCTTTCAGAGCATAGTCCATGTCATACGAGAATGTCGGGCTGCCTCTAAGGCCTTGGTCAGGGTCTCTGAATTCGATTACGCCGGCATCATGCCACTGGTAGTCCCAGTGAATTTGAAGGGTAAGGCTCATACGCTGCGACCATAAATTGCAAGGATACTTGCAGTATAATTGGGCATCGAGGACTACATTGCAAGTAAGGTTATAATTATTGAGTGAGCGGACAAAAACCCGACCAGTATACTTGCAATATAGAATTGGCGGTAAGGGGGAGAGAGTGGACACTGGCATAGGAAACATGAAGGCCTAATCGGGGGGTAATTTAGTCCTTCTTTCGCCGGCCGTTGATACTGTCCGGGATTCGTTGACCACTACAGCATGAATGGCCCGTTAAGCATGCAATTCGACTTGAGCATTACAAGGGTTTTGAGACACTTGGCGTTGAAGAAGGACTTGCGAACCAGAAAGTTCAATCGATCTGGCCAGCAAAGCAATGTATGTCGAGTGCCTAATTCTGAGGCAGTTCTTATTTAGACTGCATTTTGTTCGCATCATCGGGGGATTTAAAAATGAACCGTTGGGTTGGTCCCGCATTCTTGGCTGCGGGCGCAGTCAACATTCTCGGCATGCTGTTGATTTCGCGTGGCTTCACCAATAACGTCCTAGCGATTGCCGACCCTCACGTATTCTCGGTTTTTGGGCAGGCATTGATCGTAGTCTGGGGCATGGCGTACATCTCTATCGCTCGGTCATGGAGAATGGTGCCATGGCTTTGCCTCGTCTTCTTCATCGAGAAGATGTTCTATGTCGGTGCATGGCTCGTCTGGTGGGGCAATTCCGCTGACCAATTCGCTTCCATTCTAGAACAGGATCGCATGACCGCGATCTTTATTGCGGGTTACGGCGTAAACGACTTGGCCTTCGGATTACTGTTTCTCTGCGCTTTCGTTTTTGCCAAGCGTTCCAGCGCATCCTTTAAATAAGAAAAGGTGCTGGAGTCTGGCAGCTCTGCAGGCATTGAATCATCTATCCGGAAAGACTTCAGCCATCGAGAGCGTGCGGGCACTCAGATCATGCCAGGAAATTATCCACCCATTCTTTTAGTAGGCTCAAATAGTCAAATATTCATAGGTCCTTTGGGTCGTGGGCGACGACACATTCATGGGGCGAATGTTGCTCTGGTCGCTCTTGAAAAACCTCTCATGGTAAAGATGGGAGCCAACTTACACTGGACCGAATACGAATCGACTCTCATCCCCGCTGGCACAGCCCATGAACTGGATCCTCAGGGAGGCTGGTGTGCAGTTGTTTACAGCGATATCTACGCGCCACGCTGGCAGGCGATGCAGCCTTGCCCAGGTCAACTACCGCTTAAATGTTTGACTGCATATCGTAAGCTGAGAGGCTCGCTTCAAAGGCTAATCCAGGCACAAACATTTGATGTCGGCTTACAAAAGGAGCTGAGCAATGCCCTCGAAAAGAGCTTGGGTACTGCTCCGAAAACGTTTAACCGTATGCAACAGGCCTTACGCGGTTATCTTCAGGATCATAGTGAGCTGGATCTCGACGCTTTCGCCTCCCATGTGAATTTGTCCCCTAGCCGAGTTCAACACCTCCTTATGCGCGAACTTGGCTTAAGTTATAAACGTTTGCAACACTGGACCCGTTTTCAAAGCGCCATGGGTGACCTCGAAAACATGCGCTCGCTGACCGAGATGGCATTAGAATTGGGCTTTAGCGATTCATCGCACTTCAGCAACACTTTCAGGACTACGTTTGGTATCAGTGCGAGAGAGGCCGGCATCACAGGTAACGACCTCAGACTTTGGCCGTTCCCGGGGTAATTTTTAGCAGATTTTTGCAAGTCACCGGTGCATGGCTAAGGGCATTATCGACACTCAATGTTTAGAGGTCACCAGCCATGCTACCAAGTCAACTTCTTGCCCCACTTGTAACATATGCACTTCTTACTGCCGGCTTGGTCGGTGTTGTATTCGCGTATCGAACTACATTGGTTCTACTGCGGCGATCTGCCGCCAATTCGTGGCCTCGCTCACAGCCTAAAGCCGAGCCACTATTGGTTCAGCGAGCCCACGACGCCCACAAAAACTGCGTTGAAACCTTTCCTCTGTTTTTGGTGGCCTCACTTGTGGTGGCAAGTAACGGTAGCGTTCTTACGGACTGGGGGTGGTGTATTTCCTGGTTGGTTGGTATCCGCATCCTCCAATCCGCTATTCACGTCGCTGGCACGCAGCCCATACTGGTGTTCATAAGGGGGCTTTTGTATGTCGGACAATTGTTGGGCTTGGCGCTCATTTCAGTTGCGGGGGTAGTGGCATGAAACTCAATGCTGCTGCAATTCAAATGCAAACCCGTGTTGGGGATGTGAGTCACAATTTAGGGCTGGCCGAAAAAATGGTGCGAGAGGCAGCGAGGAGCGGCGCTCGGCTAATTGCCCTTCCTGAGTTCTTTACGAGTGCAATCACTCCCGATGAACGCCCCTATGCCGCCGTTCTGAGTGCGCACAACCATGCTGTCAGCTTGCTGAAGCGATTAGCCAGCGAACTTGATATCTGGATAGGGGGTTCACTCCTCCAGGAAGATCACGGCGAAATATACAACCGCTATGTCTTCGTCGAACCTAACCATCGTCTCCACACCCATGACAAAGACATACCCACCATGTGGGAGAATGCCTTTTACGTTGGGGGAACTGATGATGGCGTAATGCAGTCTGACCTCGGCGTGGTGGGTGCCGCCGTTTGCTGGGAGCTGATACGCGAGCAAACCGTTCAGCGTATGCAAGGACGCGTGCAGATCGCGATGACCGGCACACACTGGTGGACAGTCCCAAGCAACTGGCCAGGATTGAGCCCCAAAAGCCTGCTTCTGGGCACCCTGGCAAGACACAATGCTCAGTTGAGCGAAAACGCGCCATCAGAGTTTGCCAAACGTCTTGGCGTGCCGGTCCTCCAAGCGAGCCATTGCGGGCAATTCTCTGGCCGCTTCAGGCTCCTGGCTGGACTAGAGACGACGTTGCCCTATTCCACCCACTTTGTAGGCGCAACTCAGATTGTTGACGCTAATGGCAACGTCTTGGGGAGTCGTCACACCGACCAAGGTCCCGGCATTGTGCACGCCACCATCAACATACAAGAGCCCCCCCTGCTTAATGGACATAAAAACAGCCGCTTTTGGGTTCCCCGATTGCCATGGCTAATGCGCCGTTACTGGGACCAACAAAACTGGGCAACAAAACCAATCTATGCCAAAAAAGGGCGTCAGATGGGATTGGCGGCCGCTAAAAGAAACTTCCTCAAATTAACTCAGGATAATCTCGATGACTGATTTACCGAGTGCAGAACACGTAGCCTTAATTTCTGCCGGTGGCTTTTTGCTGGTGGGAATGCTGACAGGTATCTGGAAATACCGGCACATGATGCGAAGCAACGATGCCTCAGCGCCCACTTACGTGGATATATGTCACCGCACTGCTCTGATGTATGCCTTCGCCTGCATAGTACTTCAACAACTCGCCCTCCATAGCAAATGGTCGGCGGGCGTGAATTTGGCTGCGGTTGCCATCGCGATCCTTTGGTTTGCCTCAGCAGTTTTTACCTATGCAGTTCATGGCTGGCTGAAAGATACCGACAACCAACTACAACGTCCTCACCGCCTCGGTGGAATCACCATCCCCGGAAACGTCATTCGCATTTACATGCTAATGCTTATTCTGGGCGAAATCGGGGGAACGGCGATACTTTTGGCCGGTGTTCTATTGTAATTGCCCTCGCGAGATTGTTCTCTTTCCGCTTGAGAAATGGCTGCCCATCGACGGTCATAGCCTCTTTCTTCCCATCTGGCCCAGCAATACAGAAGTGGAGGACTCAGAAAACGTGTGATTCCCTATTACCGGTCGAAACTAGCCAGGGTATAGTCGGTCATCGCAGCTTCGACTGCGATTTTAATGTTATGCAGCACGGCCTCAGCCTCCATGGCCGAAAAGATCTCGCCGTAGTCTTTTACGTAGAGCACCGTCGAGTCGGAGTCCTTTCTGCCAAACCGAATAGAGAGGGAAAAAACGGATTTCTGGTCGACGTCGAGGCATCTGACGCCGACACTCAGGTGGACTTCCCCTCGGCGTCCTGGTTTTGGCTCAATTTCCGACCCCTTGATGATGTTTGCCACGGCGTCTTTTAACTCGCGCTCGGTAATCAAGCAGGCACCTTCCTCAAAGCGGGCAACGTAACCCAGGGTGTTAGGATCAGCCTTTTCGAGAGCATTCATATACCAGGATGGCGGGAAACCGCCATGGGCCACGTTAGTGACAAAGAGCAGCGAGAGCACGCATGAATTTAACCGGGAAAACATCATTGAACTCCAAGTCTTGAATAGGGACTAATGTTTTAACCAGTAACTCGCCCTCAGGCAAGGCGCCCAACTTGCTTAAAACCTTCACGTCCCCTGGAAACCTCGGGCCAACAGATAAACTTCCCGCAAACTTGCTTAGGAATAATCGGGCTTGCGCACCATCAACCTTGTCGAAAACGCCCCCTACGGCTCTGAAATACTGATCATATATCTCCCCGTGGGACAGCTTGGGATCCTGAGCGGCACCTCTGATTCGCTTCCTGTGGTCATGCAGCCGCCCCATCCAATCGAACAAATTATCTCGTACTTCGTTTGTGATGCCATTGGGTCGCTTACCCGCGATCATGGAATCTTGTTTACTAATCAATTCAAGGTGAAGAAATGAGTAATTGGCGGCGTTCAGAAGGCTCGCGTTTGTTTATCGGACGCCCACTGGAACCACTATTTAAACCCATCCTTATCCCTGTGAGCCTAGCTACTTTTCTAGGTGTTCGGAAGCCTAGTGAGAGCTAACGGCTTTGATTCGGTCCGAACTTTGAAAACGGGCCGGTTTCGCCAGCGTCAGTGAGCGGAACATAGAGTTCGGCCGTCACAAAAGCGCCGCTCGTTCCGGAGTTGGCAGAGCAACGTGCAATTTTTTTACCTTCGATTATCCGAACTTTCGGCAACATACAAAAAGCTAAGCCTAAAATTCGCGGGATTCACCACTGACCGTAGCTTTCGAGGCGAACTGCTTCTGCTGTCGGGAGCGATGTCAAATTGACCATTCTTCTTAGTTATCGGACGCCCACTGGATTCATTGATGGGGCCCGGCCTCGCCCTCGTAGCCTTGGTAATTTCCCTCTGTCTTCGGGCCTCAGTGGAGTCTTTATTTCCAAGCGCCAGAAACGTGCTGTCGCCTATGGAACGGGGCTTCGTAACTGGAACCTCACTTCCAATCCGCCAAAATCAGGCACCTGAACGATGTCGGAGGATAGCAATCATGACGACCCACAGAATTGACGTAGTGACTGAGGCCAAAGCCCAGAGCCCCCAATCGACTGATAGTTGACGTGTGACTTGGATGATACCTGATGCTTCGAGGTGGAAAAAAATTGGTATGGCTAGGAGTGTCAGGGTCATCATACCCAAGCAAGACAGTAACAAAATCCAGGCAAGACAAGGCTTAAGCAAAAAAGAGAGACGTGCCAAACCGATCAAAGCTATTGGCGTAAGAGCCAATAGCAGCAGTGAAAAACCGAATAGATCGATCAACGTACTAACTTGAGTAGACGTCGAGAAAAGTGCGGTAGACCATCAGGCCTTTGCCAACTGAGCAAGAGTTTAAGTTCAAGTGCCGAAAATATAGGTTTTTTAGCATCATCGCAAAACTCACCACAGAGCTTTCCATAGAAGTAAGTAAGGAGGCTAGTTTACCTCAAGCTTCACCACTCGACCGTCAGATTGAGCAATGTAAACGTCACCATTTATGGCGTAAGGCAACGCAATTCCGAGCTTTTGGGCGTTAACCTCGTCATAGTATGTGCGAATAATTTTGTCGTGGTTTTTTCCTGCATTGCGGCGCAACTCTCGAAGTTTATCTGCGGTAGTAGTCATTTCCAATGCCTCCTGAGGTGACAGGGATAATTTGCGTTACCGGCTCAGTACCGGATTTCATCCGATAGCGCCATAAATCAAGAACTGCATCCGTATTTAGCTTACCTTGCCATTTTGCGATTTCGCATTCCACCTTCCCAGATTTTTTCTCTTGGGGGTGTATTGGTCAACCAATCCCAGGGAGTATTTTAAGGTTTTCCTCAGCCGCGCCGGCTCACCGTAAACTTCGGAGTTAGATAATTCGGAATATCCGGCCGCTCAACGGTGGCCTGCTTGTACGGATGAGGGCCTGGCTGCCTGCAGATTAACCACAGCTTATTCATCAGTCTTTGATCCTTGAAGCGAGAGACGACAGCGTCTTCTTCGGTGAGCAGACGTTTACTCACTCGACTGGTCTAACTGGGCAAACGCTTTCCCATCACGTCTTAGCGTGTCAGAAACACCTGTGATCGTACTATATCGCAAACGCCTGAGTGATTTCAGACTGTCTATGTACTCCATAGGCACTTTAACCAAGACTACAGGTCAATTTGCGGAAAAACTTACATGTGAGGTTCTCACTGCTCCGTTTTGCTCCTATTCCGTTCCCCGAGCGTTCCATTTCTGTTCTTTTTTGTTCCTGTGCGCTCCCTATTGATCCGTAGCAGTTTCCCTTTGCTCCCCTTCAAAACTTCATATGCCCCGAACAGAAACCCTTACGGAACTTATTGGACTCAGAATGCTTCGTTCGGTCACCTTTGCCCGCGTTTCTTACACCGCGCTTGTAGATTTTTCAGTTATATCCCCCTCCAAGCCCCTTTGTACTGCCGATTCCGCCTATTTTGCTTGTGTAAGATTGGGTGCATTTTGAAACACTGTTTGTATTCGAAACGCCTCCAATTCAATTAGTAGGTAAATGACCAATTCCTTACACATTGGCAAAGCATCCAAATACATTGGTCAAAGCCCCTCGAATCCTCGTCAGCTTGAACAAACTGGCGCCCCCAACCCTGATACTTACACCGCTGGCGGTCATCGCAGGTATTCATTTAAAACTATTGACCAGCTCCTCTCTTCGAGCTCTACGCGGGACAGTTGTCTTACCTTTCTGAGAATCCCTGACACAGACTTCCCTGCCGACGACAAAAACCGGCTTTTGGCTCGACTCAATCAGGTCTTAATAGGTATGTGCCTCTCGGCTTGTGAGGACTACACGCCCTCAATTTACGAGGGTGGGCTCTATACATTGCTGCCGAAGCTCCTCACTCGCGTAACGGCCCGGATGTGACTGTCTTGGCGTTCGCCAATGACAAAGGCTACAAAATTCGAGGGTAGCTTCGGATTGACCATTCTTCTTATTTATCGGACGCCCACTGGCTTATCGGACACCTCATTGAACTCATCCCCCCTGGAAACCTTGCATTTGCCAGAGCTCCGAACATTTCTTGTTCACCGGGCGCCAAAAAAAGCTAAATAGCGTGCAATATTTCTACCTCCGATTATCCGAAAGTGCCCTAACCACCCAGTAAAATGCTCGAGAAACTCGCGATATTGACCTCTGGCCTGAAGTTACTAGCCAGAATGACCTTGGGATTACGGCTCCAATGTGCACCTTGTCGGTCCAACAGAGCAGTTTTCTTACCCTTGCCAATCTAAAATCCCGGCCAGTTCCAGAAAACGGCTTCGGATTTCACCATTTTTCCTATTGTTCGGACGCCCACTGGTTTTTTTCGGATGCCCACTGAGATTTCTGCTCCAATCAACCCTCGACCCTCCGATATTGGCAATTTCCCTCGGTTATAGAACAGCCAGTGATAGCAATGTCTAGCCTCAAGCTATAAAAATTCTTTCTCAGCCTGCGTCGGTTAGCAAACCACAAAGTTCGCCCGCCAAAAGCCACCCCGAGTCGCTGAGGTACGTTGAACCAACTGCAATATTTTTGCCTTTGATTATCCGAAATTCCGACAAGGCAGCTTAAGATCCTGGGCGGCCCTTCTGATTCGCCTCCTATAGGCATGGAGCCGCCCCATCTAATCGAACTAAGACATAGGTTCTGGGTTAACCATAAGAACACTCTCAAAACGAGTTCTCTTTACTTAAAAGCCCCAACGCACCTTTAGAGCAAGCCGAGCTGAACCGAACTGGTACTGGAGGACTCATGATCTTGGGATAACACCTCTACCTTGCCCTTCTGTAGATAGCTCACACGTTTCTTCGCAACCCGTGCAGTTGCAATGTGGTCGACTATGGGTGCCGGGTAAGGCAAGAACCCTGAACGCCGGGCCAGATCAGAAAGATGGTTAGTCGTTCGCGATAGGTCGTGGATGTGCGGTGCCTGTAGGTCAGAGAGCTCTGGCACATATTTGCGAATGAATACCCCATCTTTGTCGTGATCAAGCGCTTGCTTCATGGGACAGTACACCATGATTCCGTTTTGGGGGGATGCGGTACCGCTGACGACCTGAATGATGGGCCAGTGGATCCCAGGCATGTAATCCAGGAATTCACCAGCTAGAAAAGCCGCCACATTGAGAGAATCGTGCCAAAGGTTCATAGTCGCAAACGACGTAATGGCGGCTCTGCCCCGCATGTTTAACCAACCGGTCTCTTTAAGGCAACGGACACAGGCATCGATAAACGGAAATCCAGTTCTTCCGCTCTGCCAGGCTTTAAACAGCGGGTCTTCACGGTCAGAGATTCTCACTCCGTCGAATTGTGACAAGGCATGCCGGTGTTCGAGCGTCGGATCGTCCTCGAACATCTGCAGGTAGTTCCGTCGCCACATCAGCCTATCCAGGTAGAACCTCGCGCGCCCCTGCAATTTCTCAAAAGCCGCCGCATCCATATAGCTGTGGCCAGAGGAAACAACGTCATCAATCGCTTTCATCACGGCCCTGTCAGATACAATGCCGTAAGAGAGGTAAGCGGAAATCCGGCTACACCCTTCCCATGCAGTGTTCGGGCTGGATAACTTGAATGGATAGCTGTTGATAGACCCGACACTAAAAAAGTCTTTGAATAACTTTTCGGCCTCACTACGCCCACCAGGCTGACGAAATGGCCTGTCGTAACCCTGAGCCCGCGGAATGGTAACCCTTGGTGCCGATGGAAGAGGTGTTGATGCAAACCGGACACCCAAATCAATACCCCCGGGATCTTTCAATTCACGGTTAACCGAATCGGCAAAGTACTCGGGGAACGTTTGCTTTTTCTGGTCTCTGCAACCTGCTCTGACCACGCCATCCTGTTGGAACTCGACAAGCTTTACGCTGTTTCTGGAGCACCACTTACGCACCGCCTTATCTCTTTCGTACTGGACGCCCTGAGTTGTCTCCTGGTGGGTGCAGATACGTGCGATAGGTGCAATTTGGTGAATAACATCCAGAGTTGGCACAGCCTCCCCCACCAATTCGAGCAACTTGCCTCCGATCGACCGGATTTCTTGCGAAAGCTCGTCAAGAGTCTCAAAAATGAAATTTTGGTGCTGAAGACAGATGTCAGGCTGGCGAATTATTGAGGGCTCATGGATGTAGAGGGGCAACACCGGTCCGAAGCGCCGATATCCCCTCATGGCCTCATAGAAGGGATCTGAATCTTGCAAACGCAAATTCCGCTTGAGTAAAAAAACCTGCATCAGACAGTCTCTAAAACGCGGTGGTTAAAGCGTGTTTTGTTTCACGACTCCCCTTCGCCTGCGCAGGCTACCTGTCAATGGCGGTATCGATTTGACGCGAACCGTACGAGAGGAAGTGGACGAACAGTGATCATATGCATGATGCGCAAAATACTTTCCGCTTGTCGCCTGAAAAAGCCAATCGACTATTTTCGCCAAGACCTGAAGTGGCTTGATGAAGGGCCAAAGCCAAAACATCTGGCTTTCAGAGTAATCGCATCGCTCAACGGCGGAAGGTTTTACTAGCGGAATCTGGTTGTCGTAGGCGCCAACAGTCGGTAAGCCAGAAATATTGCTCGCCCCTTTTTTTAAACGACATGTGGCGTCAGCAGATTTGAGAGTGAGCCCGTCGTAGCTTTAACCTGGCAATGACTGAATGGTCGTAAAGAGCTCACACAACGGCTGCCGAAGCCCGAGTTGGCCGTCACCGCCGGTGACCGAATCCTCATTGACATCGCCGACGGATAACCCTCAATCGACGGAATGGCCGGCCTTCCGACGGCTAGAAATAGCCTGAACACTCGAATCGAGCTTATCTCGTTCTATGAGCCGATCAACGCTGCATGATGTGACGGAAAGGTCTCCGCAACACTCTGCCCTGAGGCGATCTCGCAATGCTTGATTCATAGACAATGAGTTCGCCTGTTTCACCTGTTGGCGACTGCGAAACTCGCCGGCACTTAGCAAAAACACGTCCATGCCCCGGGCTTTCATATCCCTAACTGAAGCTAGATACTGCTCATCGTATATCGGGTCCATAAATTGCTCCTCGATGCCCTTCGAATAACAGACTATCAATCCGCCTTCGAAAATTCGTTGATCATTGTCACATAATCCTCATAATACTTTACAGGAACTAACCACTCTTTCCTCTCGGCACTTTCACTTACACACTCCTGCCTTCTCAAACAGGCGAGAAGCGTATGCCCATACGTCTGGTAAAACGACTTAACCGAAGCCGCGCTTTGATGCTCGGATGCGCCTTCCCAGTCTGCATATACCACATACTCCTCACCGCCGCAGTCGAACGCCATCATCTGCGGCGACCCAGCTCCAAAACTTTGGTTAAGAAAAACGGCGTTTTCGGGCTTACCCGCGTCTTCAGGCAAACCGTAGAGAAACCACACTACGTTGGCGACATTACCGTGGTTGTCTCGCTGTATACCCAAGGTTCCATCCAGAACGATCGACATCGTTAACCTCCCTACTTCACGTTCTACGCTTCGCGTCTTTGGATTTCGGACAAATACTCGTCCATTTCCGCCTGACTCGCAAAGACGGTCAAATCGGGCATCACTTTAACAATTTCAAAAACTTTCCGGACACCTTTTGTCATCTGCGTCACGGTCACTTGCCCACCCCTGGATTTCATGAGCTTCAGTGTTTTGAATATGACCCGCAAACCAGCAGAGCTGATAAACGTCACACCCGCCATGTTCAACGCAACAACCTTTGTTGAGGGGCCAATCGACTCTGTGAAAGCAGAGTCAAGCTCGGGAGCTGTATCGCTGTCCAGCGAGCCTTGAAGGGCCATACTCAAAGTCTCGTCCGACGTTTGTTTAAAGTCAATTGTCAGCGCCATCAGTCCTTATCCTCGGTATTTTGCACACAGTTTAGCTGGAGTCTTATCACGTTCCATCCTCTCTCATAATGATACGTCATCGTATCACTCAACGCTGAGATGATTGCCAGACCCAACCCGCCAATGGGCCGAGTCTCAATCGATTGCTCAGAAATCATTCCCGCTTGCGTAGGATCAAAACATGCCCCAGGGTATTCGACCTTGACCCGAATCTCACCCGGCGCAATATCGGTGTCAACCATCCAAAAAAACCGATCTGCTTTCGGGGCAACATAGGATTTTAGATTTGCGTAGAACTCGTCCAGCACAACAAGGTAATCGGCATAGCGCTCATTTTCTACCAACGAATTCCCGAGGCCGCCCGTCAACCGATCGACAATGTCACCAAACCCATCTTCAGGCACAACTTTTATTCTCATCGCCCAACGCCATGGTGTTGAATCGTCATGATGGTGATATCGTCGGACTGTTTCGCCGGTCCAGTAAATCGAGCAAGCGATTCCTTAAGTAGTAAAATCGGGGCTCCTGAGCTCATTGACACGCTGTTACCAGCCTGAAGCAATCGCTCATCGCCGAATTCCTCGCTTTGCGGATTGAACGCCTCGGTAACGCCGTCGCTATATATCACCAACGTTTCTTGTGGGAAGAGTGTCGCACGATTGCTGCTATAGGTCACATCTTCATACAAACCTAACGGAGGCCCAGAATCGCCTTCCCAATAGAGAGCGCCCGTCGACGGTCCCAAATGCATAGGCGCACTATGGCCCGCATTTAACCAAGAAATATCACCGGTTCCGATATCCAAACGCGCCAAACACAATGTGACAAACATACACGCGTCGTTCGCTCGGCATAGTTCATCATTTAACAACTGCGCGATCGTACTCAGATCACCAGAATGAGTCCTCGCCAGATAATTTAACAGACTCACAGTCCGTGCCATAAACAACGCTGCCGGTGCTCCCTTGTCAGAGACATCGCCGACGGCCAGCAGCACCTTACCATTTTGCAAACGGATGAACTCATACAGGTCCCCGCCAACGGCCTTCGCCGGCTGAAGCCAAGCCTCGATAGTCCAATCTTTGTAACATTCAGAAAATGTCCCAGCGCCAGGTACCATCGACATCTGAATAGAACGGGCTACCGCCAGTTCCGACTCCAGTTTGTGTCTCTGCTGCTTTTCCAGATCCGCAGTCGTCGACAGCGTTTTCACGAGGCGGTTATTTAACAGAGCGGTTCGAACGATCGTTCCGATCACTACGAGATGTTCTATGATGCCCTGCGGTACATAGAAGAACTGGGACTGAACCACCAGCACACCGATCAATTCATTCTTGTCTGCGTCGGAATATAGTGGCAAGGCCAACACCGGTTTCGGGTCCGTCCCAGGATTCAATGCCTGATAGACTGACTCATCTGGCATAAGATACTGATAGGGTCCCTGTCCAAGAGAAGATCGGAGTGTATCACTGTCAACTGCGTGTCTACCTTCAAACTCTGTCTGGGATGCCGAAGCAAGCTGACCCGCAGACTGACTGACCTGTGCAATCGGCAGTAGATCGTCCTTATCAACCGCCCGTTCCCATAAGGACACAACACCCAATTCGTACTGATGAAGCACTTTTTGCAGCAGCATCGTTAAACCAGCAACGAAAGTATGCCCGGTCGGCAAGTTTACAATTTCAACACCTAGGCGCCGAATAAACGCCTCACTGGATGCAGCTGACTCCAGAGACTCTCTCCATGTTTTACGCTCAATGGCCAAGCCAGCCATCGACACGATGGAGGACAATGTATCGATGTACTCCGCATCGGGGCGTTGCGGACGGGGAGTGAACACAGTAAACACACCCAATAATCGGCCGTTCTGACCAATGACCGGTTCCGACCATGCGGACGAAAAAGGTAGTTTCATCAGGAGATGTGTATAGCCTTGCCATCGGTGATCCGATCCTACGGACTCACATACTACACGCTCTTTCGTGTGCGCCGCGGTACCAATCGAGGTCGCTCCGTAGGTCGCCGGGACAGACGGCAAACACTCTTTAAGCGTCATAGCAAAGGAAGAGGTCCCAACGTTCACAAGCACGCCGCGCTGCTCGTCATAAAGTGAGAACTGCCCGACCGCCCCCATACAGCGCACACTGATTAACTTAGACAAGCTCTCGAGTACTTGCTCAATAGCCAGATCGTTGTTGATCCCGACCAGCGAACGCGTTCTGAGCTGATCTGCTGATCGAGCTATTTTGAAACTATGGATATTGGTCGCTGTAAGAATCTGTGCTGCCCGACCTTCGAACACAGTATTACCAATCGTCCCCTCGACCCAAACGCCATTACCTTGCGCATCCGTGAATAGCCACTCCCTTGGCTCCGCACCTGCGATGCGTGCACGAAGGATCCAATTTTCGAAATCGATAAGCGTGAAGGGCTCAGGCTGCCAAGCGTCTGGACGCATCAACACCATCTCCGACAGCTCCGATACGGTTCTGCAGCCAAATAATTCTAGCGCCTGCCGGTTGGCGAAGCGCAGTGTAATGGCGTCCCGATCAAACACCATGACGACGAGTGAAGCCTGATCAAGCATCGCCCTGGTATCGCTGGCAGACGAATGGAGTTGGCGGGCCAATTGGGTTTTAGAAAACGCAAGCTTCTCAAACGCATACGCTTGCCCACGTCGCTCACGCCGGTAGACTAACAGCATAGCAATAAGCAACACTACAACCACAAACGCTATGGCGGTGTAGGGCCAATCATTGCCTAATATCATGTCGAGCTGCTCGATCATGCGCTCACTATCTTCCCTGAGTTGTTCACCGCCTAGTCTCCGAGGTTTTCAACCAGTTGAGAACTCGTTTGGTCCACACCGAGTACCTTGACCTGGACGCCCCCTAGGTCAGCGCCCAAGCCTGCCAACAATGGTGATACGATGTCACCCAGTACTACTTCCGTCACCTCTGATAATACCAACGTCAAAGGCGAAACAATCCCGCCCAGAATAGTACTGACAAGCCCCGTCAGGCCTCCCTGACCGCAATCGAGCCTTAAATTTTCAACTTCAATGTCAAGACCACCACCCCCAAGACTGCTCGCCTGAGAAACCTGCTGCGTTTGACATTGGCCATCGGGACAAAACAACTCGTAAGACTCCAAACGCCCAGTCCCATCGGCGACATCCACAGCCACGTCCAGCTCCGCGTCAAGGCACACGTTCACATCTAAGAACAGAGCCTGCAGGCGCAAAATAGTGGCGCTTATTGCCTCACTCGTCACCCCACCGGTGGTTCCATTTAACCGTCCAGTTTCAATCGTCGCAGCACTGTTCACGGTTTGAAAATCCATGTTAACCGAATTGTTATCTCCTGCCGCGCAATCTGCCCCTATAAACGTCGCATCGCCGCCACCCGCCTCAACGATCAACGGTATCTGGATGCGATCAAGTACAGATACATTCACAAGCCCAAGCGATAGCGCGTTGACTAAACCGCCAACCGCAGAGGTCGCCAATTCTATATCGATCGCCGCCGCCAAGGCGATATCCGCTGCGCTCACCGTGGTCAGCCACTCGCCGTCAGGACCTTGACGCGCGGGTCCTATCACAATTTGCGGAGGTTGATTCACCAGCAAATCCAGCGTCAGATCGACGTCCCCCAACAGTCCAAGCGTGCCGACAAGGCCACCTAACAACGGCGACTCCGACGAGTCCAACCCCAATGACAGCAACCCCATACCAGTTTGGTTTGCAACCTGCACGCTGTTCAATACAGCGCTAATCACAAGATCGTAAACTGGGAACGTGCTTCCCTCAGACAAATAAGGCGAACCAACAACGTCGAAGATAGCCGATGCATCCAGCCCAGTTAATCCAACCGCACCAGTCAAATTATCCACAATCCCGCCAACCGGGGACGCAACGCCGCCGACGATGCTTGTCGTAGCATTCAATAGATCCACCAGCGGCACATCAACAAGGTCGCTGACATCATCAATGCCGAGAGTCCTGAGCAAATCGCCGACGCCCACTAAGGTGTTGGATAGACTCTGCAAATCGGTCGGGTCGAGCTCGTAATTCGAAATACCTGTTAAACTTCCAATCAGAGATCCAAGTAGCCCGCCATCGATAGTCGCGGTTGTGCCTGTTGCACTTAAAATGGCAACCGCTTCCTTGCGCCCGGTCGCATCAACGGTAATGGAGATTGGGGAAATGAGACGCTCCGGAAACAAGGAAGACACGGGTTCACTACGTGTGTAGACGACTCGAGTTGCGTTCGTCTGAGCCATCTGCGAGTCAGCCTGTCGAGCGCTGAATACCAGTTCGCCGCTGGCATTTGGCGAAAGTACACCGGGGATGACTTGCAGATCACCGTCTTGGCCGTCAAAACCGGCAGCTCGAGCAGCCGCGAGTGCTTGCGCCTGCATGCGCGCGAAATCTGCACTGTCATCGGTACAGCTCTGTGATTGGTCAGCTGCCGCTGACGCGGCCACGTTCGCAATGGACTGCATCTCTGATCGAATAGATGCCAGCCGCGCGCCGTCGATAAGCAATGTGACAAAAACACCAATAAGGGCCAAGATCAGCGGCGTTGCGAAGATCAATACGCCACTCTGAGATCGCCTATTCACCACGACTGGACTCAGCGATATCGCTTGGTATGGGCTGCTCGAAGGTGTTGGATACCCGCTCGAGCGAGCGAATGTAGACAGACTGACTCAGCCCGTGCCCACGGTCCGTGTTCTGTGACTGCTGGTCCAGAACTCGCCGGACGGTACTTTCGCGATGGATCTCTGTAGTCAACGTTAAACCAACAAGTCCCGTCTCATGAGAGACCGCACTAACGTTCGACGATTCAGTAGCAGACACCGCCAGGGGCGCCACAGAAATGATCAAAGCAAACCAACAATGTTTCACGGTGCCTCCTCCAAAAGTGTGCGCGCAAGGGCGCGTCCCCGTTGAATCTGATCGTCAGTCATACCTACTTCTCGCTGCAAGTTTGAAAGAGACGCATCTCCACCGACCAGATAATAGGCTGCGATCATATTCTGGCGACTTGATGCGTTGCCCTCAGACAGTTCAAACGCCGTGCGCAACTCAAACGCTGCACGATCATAGCGGCCAATTCTCATTAACGCGTAGCCATAATCATTGCGAACGCTGGCATCGGCCGGTGCCAAATCCTTAGCGGTTGATAATATCTCGACGGCCCGGTCGAGCTTCTGTTGCTTGACGTACACCACTCCGAGTCCGTGGTATGCCTTATAAGATCCACATTCGCCCGCCACAGCCCTGAAAATTTTCTCAGAATGCGCCAGCTGATCTACCTGCCCAAGCAGTTGCGCCCAGCGAAGCCAGTGCGCCTGCGTATCGAAAGAAAGCGATTCGAGTTTCGCAAGCCCAGCGTAGTAGCGCCTGCTCTCGATCAAACCATCAATGGCGTCCAGTTCTACCTGGTGCTCAGGCTGAATAACATCTGAACACGAAATGATCATGTCACTGGATTGCCCTGCGTCTACAGAAGGCTCCTGTGCCGAAAACGCTGCGCAGCCAGTGAGCATCAGTCCAAACAGCGAGCCCCAAACGACCGTCCAGAGCCGGCTAAAAAACCTTGTGTCGTTGTTTATCTTTTCCATATAGCAATAGTCCCTCTTTGCAGGGCTCGTCTAATTAGCGTTGAAAGGCGTCCATAATGGCAAGAACCGCTGGCCCACCAATTAAAAGAAAAAGCGAAGGCAACATAAAAACCATCATAATCACCGTCATTCGCGCACCGATCTTGTTCGTCTCCTCCTTGAGGTTGCTCCGCTCCTCATGCTGTGCCTCCTCCACAATTTGATCCAACCCGCCGGCGACTTTCGACCCCAGGGTGCCAGACTGCTTCATCAGGCTTACATAGTTTCTCAACACCGTAAGGTTTCGGTTTTTCCCCAATTCATCCAGCGCTACCGTACGATCAGCACCGCTCTCCATAACCCGGTTGAATCGATCGATGCGGCGAATCAAGCGTGGCATTAGTTCTCTAGCTTGATGAGAAATCAATTTAAGAGATCGTTCTGGACTGAGTCCTGCCTCGACCAACATGCGCGTCATCTGACACAGTTCTATCGCCTCGCGGTTTTGCTCTTTTTCAGCCGTCAAACCTGCCGCGCGGATAGCTTTTCGCGGAACAAAAAAGGCAAGAAACAGGACAACGCATGCCGCAATAAAATCCATCAATGGAAAGGCAACACACCCGGCAGCAACGGGCAAAAGCCAACAAGAGGCAAGGTACCGTTTCCGTGAATCGAAGGCAGTCAACCCGGTGGCATCGAGCGAAGGTTCAAGCTCCTTAAAGTCACCTTCCAACAACCTCGTTTCGACAAGCCAAAACACCAAGTCGTAAAAAGCAGACTCATTTGCCGGCTCATCAAGTGCCAAAGACTGACGACGTAAGCGCGCCCTAGCTCGGGCCCGAAGACTTAGAGAGGGCGCAATAAAAACCAGCCAAGAAACCGCAATACCAGCGATCGCAATCGCAGCGATCAAACTCGGGTTAACCACGCCCAACCCCTTGTATGAGTCGCCAAATGAACACAATGCCAATCAGCTGCAGGATACCAGACATCCACAGCAGGGTCTGACCCGCGTTGGTGTCCAACAACTGCGCTGAAAACCCATCGTTTAAAATAACCATGTAAGCGGCCAAACCGGGGGGAATAATCGCAAACGCTACTGCGGTGAACCGCGTTTCCGCAGTCGCTGCCATGAACTCTCGACGCAAATCCTGACGGGAACGAATGGCCTTCGCGACCTCCATCAATACAGGCCTCAATGACGAGCCAAAACGAGACGATGTTCGAAACGCAATGGCAACCTGAACCAGATCCGGTATTTGGTATAAAGCCGCGAACTCATCAATCACCCTGGTATAGTCTCGCCCTTGCCCCACCGCGTTTTTGAGCCGAAAGATTAGAGGATCAAACACCGGCGATCCGTCGCTAAACGCCGCAACAACGCTTTGTTCTACAGATCGGCCAACGGAAATAGACCGAATCATTCCGTCTAAAATGGACGGCAATTCCTCAAAAATTTGGCGTCTCTGTCGCTCAAAGGTTACCCGCCACCAAGTGACGGCGGCGGTCACGATGAAAAACAAGCCTGCGCCAGCCTCAATCCAGCCTCTGGTCATACCGATCATCAACAGTCCAATGACCGCTAGCACAGCAAGAAAGGCAGCTTTTCGCGGACTCAGCTTCACATTGGCTCTTAATAACAGGTTCTCCAAAAGGCCGCTTTTCGAGGAGGATGACGACGGCTCTTCTGCTGATCCGTCCTCCTCCAAACGCGCATAAGTTCGCTTTTTCAGAAAACTTAGCGACAAAACCTGGCCGACTACAAGTTGTAGCAGAATAACGGCAATGCCAAGGACGCCAAGCGCCAGGGATAAAAGCCATAAAAGCTGTACACTCACCCGTCGGCCTCCCCTGCATTGCTCGACAGTTCGACAAACTCATCGGATCGATACAACGTCTCCATCTTGTAGGGATCGTTTGATGTGGGTTTTAATACCATCACTTCACTGATATGCCGCCTTCCATTAGGAAGCCGCACCAGCTGTACCACTACATCGAGCGACGAGCCGATCAGACGGCCGATTGCTTTCTCTCCGGCGTCGTAGCCATTCACAGCCAACAGCGTCTCAATCCGAATGAGAGCGTCTTTCGCCGAATTTGAGTGTATTGTGCTCATAGAGCCTTCATGCCCGGTGTTCATCGCCTGCAATAACTCGATAATCTCACCAGAACGCACCTCGCCAACAATGACGCGATCAGGTCTCATCCTGAGCGCGTTGACAATCAGATCTCTGGCACTCACGCGCCCGGTTCCTTCGGTATTCGAAGGTCTTGTTTCGAGTCTGACGATATGTGGGTGGTTCAATTGCAACTCTGCTGAATCTTCAATCGTTACCAGCCGCTCATTACGCGGCACATACTGGCTCAAGAGGTTTAAAATCGTCGTTTTACCAGTGCCCGTGCCGCCACTTACTAGAAGATTCCGACGGGTCTCAACCAAAGTAATCAACAGATCAAGACACTCTCGAGTCATGCTCCCGGAGCTGATTAGCTCGTTAGCGTTAAGGTGCCGTGTGTTAAATTTGCGGATGGACATAGACGGGCCATCCAATGCAATGGGTGGGATAATCGCGTTTACCCGTGAACCATCAGGAAGACGAGCGTCGACCATCGGACTGCTTTCATCCAAACGGCGTCCAAGAGGCGCGAGAATCCTCCGAATGATGCGCAAAACATGATCATTATCGATAAATCGAGTTTGGACTTTTTGCAGAACACCCGCGACTTCCACAAACACGTCCTCTGCGCCATTCACCAGAATGTCGTTGATGCGATCGTCAGCCAGAAGAGGCTCCAGAGGCCCGAACCCGGCGACCTCATCAACCATTTCCTTACTCAATTGGTTCAGTTCACCGGCAGCCATTGGAATCCGATGTGATGCAATATACTGAGCAACCACCGATTGGATAAACGCGACAAGCTGCTGCCGGGCCACTCGCTCCACCTCAACGCCTTCCTCATCCAAACGCTCAACGACATGGTTGTGGATCTGCTTTTTTAGCTGCTGATAGTCCTCTTCCGCCCGGATGCCCATGTGTTAGGCCTCTTCCCGCACACGGCCAAAGAGACGCTTTTTCTTTGGGGCGCTTTTTCTTCGCTGGTGCTCCCGCACAAACTGAGACAACCTCTTTTGGTAAGCTGTTCGATAGGGCAACGCACTCATCGACACGCCCGCGTTGATCGAATCTAACCGGTACCGCCATTCCAATGGCAGCGCAAACCGAAAGTCACAACCCGCTGTTTTCTCAGCGTCCGGGATTGAGAGATTAGCTCGTTTTTCAAACCCATCTATACCAACGTTCACCCGGCAATTACCTTGAACGTGCGTTTTGATTAACTTTGTCAGCGCCTGGGTCCGCTGGATTTGATCGACTGTTTGATGCGTTACGATTATAATCGAACCAAGGTCCGACCCAATTGCTTTCAACCATTCCTCTGTTGCTGACTGATCAATTCTTATAATCACCTGATCGAAAAGTGAGGCAAGCTGCGTGATCGTAATGAATAAATCGGCTCCGGCATCGCCGTCCAGCTCGGTTTCGGTCACTTGCCCAGAAAGCAAACGCAATCCGGGCGCATACTCCTCTAAAGCAGTTTCGACGAAAGCACGATCAAAACCATCGCCGCGATTAATGAGGTCTTTGAGGGTTAGGCGATTCAGACTGTCATAGTAAAACGTCTGATTGTCGGTTGCATGGGTATCAATGGCCAAGACATTAGCATCGTCGGATTGATTGCAGACTTCGGTGGCAAAGTTCTGAGAAAAGAAGCGAGTGTCAACCGTATGGGCTGCCCCCAAAACCGCGGTGATATTACGCTGGGTTGAATAAGCAGTATACGGCTCTGACTCAGCCTCGGCAGAGAGCCAAACTTTCCTAATGCTCTCGACAGCCGAATCCGAGTCTTGCGAGGTAATCAAACAATCTCTTGCCCCTGTTCTCATGATATCCAACAAAAGGTCTTGGGAGATCCTTTGAGACAATCCAACTAGGCGAACTCTCGGACAGGCTTTTTGCACAGCCGCAAATGTCTTCAGAGATCGAGTGGCATCGTTTTCATCGACAGCAATGATTACGACCCGCGCCCCCGTTGCTTGGGTCAAACGAGTAACTCGAGACAGGTCCGAGGAAGTGACGCATTCAAGCTCCCATTCCATGTCCAGTACACGCTCCAGCCATACCCGCAGCCCGACATCATCGGCAACACAGATCAAGGTTTCACTCATGTCTTTCCCCTACCAGCTCAGACCGCTTTCAATCGGTTCATCGCCATCTCGGCCGTTAGTAACCATGTCTAACCACTCGGTGCTACTCTGCTCGTAGGCCTTGCCAAAGTTTCTCGCTTCTCTCGACAACTGTTTTTGAGCAGAGACAAACTTTGGAGTCACTACCATGATTAATTCCTTATCTTCAGACGCCACCCGGTCTGAGCGAAAGAATGCGCCGATGACAGGTAGGTTACCCAGCCCTGGAATTCTGTCGCTTCGATTGGTCGTGGCACGACTCACCAACCCACTAATGATAAAGCTTTCTCCGGGGGCCATTGTGACAGTCGTTTGCGTGCGTCGTATCCGCAAACCAGGCACTGCCACCCCGCCTGTGGAAACACCTGAGGTAAAATCCAATTCGCTGACCTCTGGAGCAACCTTCAAAATGATTTCGTCGTCACTGACCACCGTCGGTGTCAGCGCAAGACTGACACCAAATTCTTTGAACTCAATTTCCACCTCACCGTTATCTGACGAAACAGGTATCGGGAATTCCCCACCAGACAGAAACGTGGCGGTCTGACCGCTTAGGCTCACCAACGATGGTTCCGCAAGCGTGTAAGCAAAGCCTCCGGACTCAAGCGCATTAATAATACTCAAAGAACTTGAACCAAAGCTGAAAAGATTAAAGCCCTCTGTCGTAATACCCGTTGCACCAGCACTAGGACCGAAGCCGCGAAACCCACCCGCTCCGGGCGGCGACAGGGCAATCGTCTGACTACCGCCATTGAACAGCTTGGAGTAATAGACACCCAGCGTGTTCAGTTCCGATCGATTCACCTCGACGATCCTTATGTCAGTTTGCACCTGAGACGATATCGAACGGCGGCCACCCAAAAGTCGAGACACATTAAATTCTGTCATCTGCGGGCTCGTCTGCCCTTGCAACCAGACTCGCACAGCGGCACTGCCCGGCCCCTCAGCCGTAACCAGAACCTCGTTTTCTGCCGATGCTGTCACAGACACCACATCAGGATTGGAAGCTGACACCTTTGTCAGCGGAGCACTGAAAGCCAGGACGTGCTGCTCACCTGGTCCCATATCAATGGGTTGTTGAGCAAAGGCTAAAGCAGCGGACAAAGAACACATAAGGAATACAGCAAAACATTTCATGCTAACTTCGGCATACCTGAGCGACATTTGGTTACTGAACATAGACGCTCCTGGAACTCGAACCCTCAAACACGAGTATTTCACGCCGCTGCTCTTCGACCGCTTCTTGCTTAGGTCTCTGCTGCGGATTAGTAGCGCTCTCAGCGGGTTGCTTAGGTCTTATATCAGTCGTAAATGCCACCAAGGGCTCAGGGTTAATCTGCATCGCCTCATTGTCGACCCCAGCCGTGACAGTCGAAACTGGGTCTTCCTCTATCGGTTTCGTAGCTGCAAACGTCAATCTGGATTCGCTTAATGCAAGCGTCAGCTTCGACATGTCTGACTCGGGAATAGCCAGCACCATGGTGGGATTTCTCCTCCGCTCATCGTCATCGAGATCATCCGTGACGCTCGTTGCGCCTCGAACCGCTAAAACAGGAATGGCTGAAAATAACCGAGTGCTAACCGCAGAAGCACCGTCTTCTTCAGAAAAAGAGGCAAAGATGTCCACGGAATCTCCTGGTCGGATCAAACCACCCACGCTTGATAGGTTAGTGAGTTCAACTGCAACGGCCTTGTGCCCCCTTTCCAACAACTGTTGAACCGGATTTTGAAGCTCAAGGAGACTCCGAGAAATTGGCAATCCCTTGTCCACACGAGCGGTCAAAGGCTCGCCAAATGGCAACGACTCCAGCTCGACGAGTCCTTCCAATTCTTCGGTCGACTCGACAGCCATAACCGCGGTGCGCTCTAAAACTTCACCCGCCTGCAGAGTCTGCTTCGCTATCACATAGGTAAAAGAAGGTAACTCGGGTTCTTCCGTTGGCCTCTGCACCTGCCCCTCGGAAGCCAGGGAAGACATTTGTCTGGCAGTTCCAGGCGTATCGAGGAGTAACCCATAAACTGCCAAACTTATCGCAATGAGCGACAATACAAGCGCTGGCACAGCATGCACAAATCTAAAATTCATGAGATCCCTTCCTTAGAAAAAACGCAGGTGGCCGTTAGAGCGCGGTATTAAAAGGCAATGGTCGAACGCGCCGTTAAGTTTTGAGGAAGTGGCGGAAAAGCGCCCAAAAAGCCAAAATTCAATTGCGGCAGAAATGAGGACTCTTCTCCGTCAGCAACCAAGGTGCATTCTAATAACTCAAGACCGGAGGCTGAGCGCGTCGAACATGAGCTTTCTGCAATCCTGCTCGCAGCCAAAGCCGGGAGCTCTCCCGACAACGCTTCAAGAACCGAAGAACTGTAATTCAAAGCATCTTGGGCAAAAGCCGTTGACTGACGCCGGTCTAGTGAAAACACCGAACTCGTTGCTCGATCCACGGCAACCTGCATCTGGTACTTATTAAAAAAAAGAACGCCGTACCCTGCAGCACCGTAAATTAAGCCAACGATAACCGGGAAAATAAAAAGAAATTCAAGGCTAACAACCCCTGATTCTCTGCGGCTCTTTCCCAGCTCCATCAGTACTCTCCAGCTTATCAACGACTCGCCCCAAAATTTTATTTATGTTCACTCAGGCCCTGTTCCTGAGGCGTCAGTAAACAAGCTTGAAAGAGTCGTCTGGATTTGCGTAGAAATAGTTTCATTCGAACCGACAGCCACCAAAATCAAGACAAGAATACCAGCCAACGCAATGTACTCCAGGGAAGACGCACCCTTCTGCTCGCGGCCAAGGCGCGGTTGAACAGACCGTTTGAAAATCATTTGCTTCATTTTTCATTCTCCATTCGAGTCAACTAACTGAGATTCGCGAACACCGGATCGAATAAACTCCAAATTAGTGACGCTTATCCGATAATGTATTTTGTCTTTGATAGCTTACACCGTAAACCTCAGTGCTGAAAAAAACACGCATTAGATTGCAAAAGTTTGTTAAGCAACGAGTGATTTCTGTAAGAAAGGGCTTCGCTTATCACAGGAAACATCAAGAATCTGACATCCACGCGACTACAGGTGACTGTTTTAATCACATGACTCAACAATACTGCACCTACCGGCTAGGACGCTTACGAATTTGTTGTGGTCTTGATTTGCTCAGCGGAGCAGGTTCGCGAGAGTCTGCAGCGCCAGTTCCCGGCCGATTTCATCCAGAGTAACGGTCTGCTCGACTTTCTGAAATCCGCGATCGGTGGCTTTCCACTGGCGGCCCCCGGCTTTCTCGGGCGGAACACCATTGGAGCTCAACATCACACGAACACTGCCGTCGCGAACGTCCAGAACCTGCACTTCGAATCGGTCGCTGGCAAGCTTTCGAAACACCAGTAACATGTCCGCGTGTTCGCCCAGTGCGCGCATTTCCAGCCGGCGCTGATCCGGG
>Ga0189287_100090_pt1 | contig 85544 bp, 75 predicted proteins | sample UW86minimetaG_FD_130319 | JGI IMG/M metagenome (GOLD analysis project Ga0189287, IMG submission 130319) | Marine microbial communities from the Costa Rica Dome - UW86 mini metaG | ecosystem: Environmental > Aquatic > Marine > Oceanic > Photic zone | place: Costa Rica: the Eastern Pacific...
CCTACCTGAAGGCGACCCTCGAGGCCATCGCCGCCGGTCACCCGGCCAGCAGGATCGACGAGCTCCTGCCCTGGAACTTCAACCCGGCAAGCTGATCCCGCGTGGGGCGCAGACAGCGCTTACGTACCACTAAACGTCGCAGCAGTAGATACAGTGCAGGACCAAGCCAAACCTCGGACTTCCTGTCCGATGGAACAAAGACGGACTGACCTTGGCGTCTTCTAGCCACGGTGGTATGCATCAAATCCTGCGTGGTCATCTCCGGATGGCGTGCTTCGGTAACAGCCACAGAGATATTGAAAAGAAAAGACGTGTCGGGCGCCCAGACCCCATGCCGCATGCCGTGCAGCAGGGTCAACCCTGCCACTGCTATGACCGTTGGGCCGGCCACGAAGCAGATGGTCGGCCATAATGCGGTGTCCTGAAAAACAGCGAAAAGGATGGCAACGCCCCAAGCCGCCAGAAAATCGATCCGCGTCAGAACACCCACAGCGACAATACCGCCAATCATAGCCATGTCCGGCAGGGAGCTGGCGTTTCGCATTACCTCAGACAGCAATAAAAGCCATAGGCCAAGGCCGATGTCGGACCAAAGGTGGATGGCCAGCACACCGCGCTCGACGCATAGAAGGGCAAGCGTCCCGGCGGTCAGCGCCGCCGCCGGCCCGCCAGCTCGAAAGGCGAACCACGTTGTCAACCCGACGGTCACCGACGACACAAATGAAATTACGGCCCGCCCCGCTGTCGTCTGGCGGGCGATTGGCCAGCGGCGAAAGAACCACAAGGGAGCGGCACCCAGTGGCACCCAGTGGCACCCGCACCCAGAGCGTGTTGTCCCGCTTTCCGTTAGCAAGGCGCAGGTATTCGCTCTCGTCACCAACAAGCTTTTGCGGTTTCAATCCGTTCAGCAACATCCGCTGAAGCATCAGCGCGATCAGGACAAAGCCTCCCGCAATCAGCACCCAGGCAAGATCAGCGTTCCACATCATGCCCAGTTCTGGGTGCAAAGCCTAGATTCCAAGCCGGGTAAGTTTCGACCGGGGCATCGCCCGGATAACTTGCCGAAAGCGACAATGTGCAACAACTCACCCATCTGAGGCGTCCCTTTGACTTCGGCTCGCTGCTAGGGCGGTTACGATTAAGGATAGATAGGATAATTTGATTGCCTCTGGCTAGAAATATGTATGTCCTGTTCTTTGTGACGGTTCCCGGCCCGCATGCTGGTTTGCCTCACCCGGGTGCACGATTTTTGTGACGCATAGGCAAAATATTCGTGCGGAGGTTTTGTTTTCCGCGGCCAATTGACGGAAGCTATGGTCAGGCGGACTGCCGTCATTAGCGGGCATTTCACAAAAAATCCAGTGAGCGGCTTTGCCATATCCGTCAAAACCAAGGTGCCATGAAGGACAGCACCTCCGTCATTGCTGAGACCGGTCTCTCTTTCCTCACTCGCAATTTCCCTGAACTCCTCCGTCTCGTCGCGGGTTTGGGGAGCGGCTTTCAAACAGGGGCGCATCGTTCTTCAGCCATCTGATAGCCTGTCCAGCAGCGGCAGAACCATGTCGAGGCTATCGCAGGCGAGCGCCCCCGCCGCATCGATTTCTTCCGAGACATCAACGGGCAACCCCGAGTTCGACTGTGTCCCAATCTGGTTGAGGCGGCCGCCGACGATGACCGGCAGGTCGCTGCGCGCCGCTTCCAGCGCCGCCATCGTGCGCCGGGTATAGTCTAGCGCCACGCCGTTGTAGGTGCTGATCGCCAGAATGTCGGCGCCGGTCTCCAGTGCACACGCAACGAGGTCCTCCGCATCCGTAGAGGCACCTGCGTCCACCACAGTCAGGCCAAGCCCTTCCAGCGCGCGCGCCACGTAGTGCTTGCCGTGCTCATGTACGTCGCTGGAAGCGATGCACACAGTGAGCCCGGCATAGGCGGGATTGGCTCCACCCTGCCCAGCGACCCAAATTTCGGCCTTGCGCTCCAACTCCAGGGCCCATTCCGCGTGCACCAATGGGCGACGCTTTACTCCCGGTTCGCCGGGTCCGAATGTGTCTTCCAGCCTCCGTGCGCCCATTCGCCGGACCGCCAGCATCAGTGCGGCGGGATCCTGGCAGTCGACACCCCAGTCGGCAAGCCCCGAGAGCATGTTGTCCGCGAAAGCCTGCCCCCCCTCGACCAGCCGGTCGGACAGAGCGTCGACCTCGTCCCAGTTAGTCAACCTCTCATAGGGTTCGGCCAACTCCGTCAGGCGCGCCGCGAACTGTTGTGCGGCGATAATCTCGTCGGTATCGGGAATCCGTTCGTTCTCGGTCACCGGAACCGGGTTGATCGCATGCCCGCTCTTCCAGCGGCGCAACGACAGGATGTCAGGCAAGAGATACGTCGCAAGAGAAGCATAGTTCACCTCACCCTTGCTCTGATAGCTAACCGTATTTCCATAGATCATGGTACCCGGTGTGTCGTTGACCCGCGTCAGCGCGCCGTGGAATGCCATCCGTGTCACCGGATCGGAGAAGTGGTTACCGAAACAATGGGCCAGCTTTCCACCGATCAATGTCTCGATGATGTATTTCTCAACGATTGCCATCCCGAGCCCACAGGCCGTGTCGACAAACATCCCGGCGAATCCGTCATCAAGGTTGGAATGTATCAGGATCTCGGCCTCTTGTTCCACGATCAACCCCATGGCCTGTACCGTCGCTTCAGTGGGCGAGATATCGTCGGGCCAATAGGGCATCCGGAAGGTGAAATACTGCCCGAGGTTGCCAAGCGAGGTTGCGCCTGCCGCTATGGCCCCGCGCGCGTTCTCAAGCGAGCCGGGAAAGCCAAGCATGAAGTCCCCGAAGTGGGTTGCCACCGGGACCGCGTTGGTGATTTGCCCGAAATCCTCGGGCGAACTAAGGATAATCCCCGTTCCGTTCGGTTTGCCCTCGCGCGCCTCGGCAGGATAGCCCATCGACCAGTCCAGCGTTATACCGAACCTATCAATTCTCACCCCGGTAGCGGCGCAGGTGTCGTGAACTTCTCGCATTGCGTCAACGGTCCGCCCAACGTCGCGGAAGCCGATGTGCGCGTGCTGCATCATCCGCCCCTCGGACGTCAACCGCCGCTTGTATTCGGTCTCGCTGGCCACCCTTTTGTCTCGCAGGAAGGCGTTTGTGCCGAGCTTGATACTTTGGGCTTCCGCTCGGCCACGGGCCAGCAACTCGTCGCCGGTAGCAAGTTCAGGCGCGGCCAGCATCTTGGCGTGCCAACTGGTGTCTTCTAGCATGTGTCTGTTTCCGTGTCTGAATTAGTGGCTGCCCGAATTCGAACTGTTGGCATCTGGTAGTTCCGAAGAGTGTTTCCACAGCAAAACCAGTGGCGCCAAGAAGTCGCCAAACGCCTGTGCCGACACCAAAAAACCTTCCGGCCTTGGACCCCCGGTATCAGCTATGTTCAGGACGCCGATCACCTCGCCATCGAAACGAAGTGGAATGTTGGCAAGGCTTGTGACACCGTTCTCCGCCAAAACCTCAGGGTCTACGTACTGAACAGAGAGTTCCTCCCAGGAATTCGCAAGATAGGGGACGCCTTCGTGAAGGAGCCTCCGGGTTCTCTCGTTTCGGACCAGGTCCTTTAATTGGCCCTCAGGGTAGATGCCCGGCTCGGCGCTGTAGATGCGGCGAACCAGGTTATCCTTCTCGCGGACCGAGACAGTGATGTAGCTGTGGCCCAGCACTGTCTCGATTTCGAGATCGAGCAATTCGAGTGTAGCTCTTGGCCCCGCTTCCGCCAGGGTTGATACCAACCGGCTAATCGCGGCCAGAACTGAAGAGGGAACCTCAGAGACTGTCAACGTATCACTCAGTCTTTGAAACGCCCCAATAGACTGGGACCGGCGTGGATTGCAAACCTTCGATGTTGGTGCGGTAGGCCATCACGTTCAGGAACTTGCCCAATGGCATATATGGAAGATACTCTGCCAATCGGGCCTGCAGCGCCTCCAAAATCTCGCGGCGCGCCGTCTCGTCGGTTTCGTACATCCACCTATTGCGGAGTTCTTCCGTTTCTTCGTCGCAGGGCCAACCAAACCACGCATTCTCACAGCTCGAATTGATCGCGAAATTGGTTGCAGGATTGCCCATTTCGGTACCGAACCCATAGCTGACGAAAGCGTCCCAGCCACCCTCTTCGAAACTTCCTTTGTTGGACCGGCGCTGTAGCAACGCAGCCTTCGACATCGGTTCAAGGTGAACGTTGAAGCCGATCATCTCCAACCGGGCGGCAGCAACCTCGGTAAAGGCATTCATTGGCGCCCAATCTGTCGGCAAAAGGATATGCAGCGGCGTCTCATCATAGCCTGACTCAGCCAGTAGGGCCTTAGCGGCTTCGATACTGCCTTCCCGATAGGTATCCGTCCCATTTGTCGGAGAGGCATTGGAGTTGCATGCCAAGAACGAGTAACAGTAGTCCCAGTTTTCCCGAATGCCACCGCTGGCAATGGTCATGAACTCTTCCTGGTCGAAAGCAGTCATGATCGCCTGTCGGACTTTCATATTGTCGAGCGGAGGATGCAGGAAGTTCGGGCGGAAGACACCGATGCTGCCTTGGCTGTTCTTGAGCCGGGTATCGACGGCTTCGTTGACGGCGAACAATTCCATTAGATCAAGCGGCACGTCCTCGTATACGTCGATTGAGCCCGTACTGATCGCTGCAGCGGCAGTGGCGGCATCCTTGATGATATGAAATTCGAGGCGGTCAATGTTGACAACCTTGCCGCCTGCCATGCCGTCGATGGGTTCATCACGCGGGACATAATCCGGGTTCTTTTCGTAAACCAGCTTACTACCCGCGACATACTCGTCCTGGACAAAAATGAACGGGCCCGAACCGATATTGGCAGTGACAGGTTCAGACGGTTCCTGGGCCGCATCTGCCGCCCGCATCACGAAAAGAGCGGAAGAGGTCGGTTTTGAAAATCCGTCGAGAACCATCGGGGTGGGTTCGTCGGTTGTGACGGTAAAGGTCTTATCGTCGACGACCTCAAGGACCATGCCCATGCTGATCAGAGTCTTTCCCAATAGGTCCTTCTTGGCCCAACGAGAGATCGACGCGACAGCGTCATTGGCGGTCACATCGGAACCGTCGTGAAACATTAGACCGTCACGCAACGACATCGTCAGGGTTCGACCATCTTCCGAGGTTTCTACCGTCTCCACCATCTGGGGCTGCGGTTGCCCTGCGCTGTCCTGGCTGAACAGTGTGTCATAGATGAGATAAGCATGTTCCTGGGTAACCGCTGCCACGGCGGTCACCGGGTCGAACACTGTTGGTTCAGCATAGGGTACCGAGACAATGGTCTGTGACATCGCGAACTGAGGCAGGAGTGCCAGCGCGGCCGATGCCATTAGAAGTTTCAAATTTTTACGTTGCTTCATGTTGATTTTTCCCTGTTGAGAGTTGTCTGCCGGTCGTGTCCGGCAGTTCTTGAAGATGGCAAGCGGCAAGCACGCCGGGTTGACGTTGTGTCAGGCGGGGCACCTCTGCCCGACACCTGTCGAAAGCAAACGGACATCGAGTGTGGAAGCGGCATCCAGATGGGGGATTCATCGGGCTTGGGGGATCTCCCTTTAGCCGCGTGCGCTGGCGCTTTCGCAGAGGATCTGGGTGCGGCACCGCGGACAGAAGCGCATTTGTGTAGGGATGCTGTGGCTTGGCGAAAACCGAAGACTTGTCACCGACCTCGACGATCTGTCCGAGATACATGACAGCAACCCGATGAGCGAGTTGTTCGACTACAGCGAGGTCGTGACTGATAAAGACCTGAGCTAGGCCCAGTTCCTCCTGTAGGTCTTTGAGCAGATTCACGATCTGCGCCTTTACCGAAACGTCAAGCGCCGAGACAGCCTCGTCCGAGACGATGACGTCGGGGCTCGTCGCTAGCGCACGCGCGATACCCAGCCGTTGTCTCTGCCCGCCTGAGAATTCGTGCGGCCATCGCTGCATGGCACTGGTCGACATATTTACGCGTTCGAGAAGTCCCGCGATCGTGTCTCGCCTTTCTGCAGACGTGCGCGATTTTCCATCGTAAAGCAGTGGCTCGGCGAGCGCAGAACCGATGCGCATCCTTGGATTGAAACTTGAGAACGGGTCCTGAAAGACCAACTGCACACGCCCGCGATGGCGGCGCGCCTCAGAGCGGGTCATGTTTGTTATCTCCCGACCTCTGAAAAAGATGTGTCCACTTGTCGGATCCTGAAGTCCTACAAGTAGGCGACCGACCGTGGACTTGCCGCATCCCGATTCACCGACTAACGCCAAAGTTTCTCCTGCGGCGATGCTCAGGTCGATCCCATCCACGGCCTGAACCACCTTTCGCTCTCCGCCCAATAGTCCACCACCCAAAGTGAAATGACGTACCAGTCCCTTGGCTTCCATGACGGGTCTCTGTGTCATGCAGAGCCTCCGGGATAGTGGCAGGCCGCGAGATGACCGTCGGCCATCTCGCGACTGGCCGGCGCGTGGCTGCGGCAGAGTTCCGTTGTGAGCGGGCAGCGGTTGGCAAACACGCAGCCGGTGGACGCTTCTGTCAGAACCGGCACTTGTCCAGGGATTGGGCGCAAACGCGAGGAAGGATCACTCAGAGTGCTACCCAGAACCGGCAGCGCTTCCAGCAGGCCGCGCGTATAGGGATGCAAAGGATTCGCATAAAGAGCCTCAACGGGCGCCTCCTCGACCTTGCGCCCCGCGTACATCACCACAACACGATCTGCGGTCTCGGCAACCACACCGAGGTCGTGAGTAATCAGCATGATTGCTGTGCCGACACGATCGTTCAGTTCACGCAGCAAATCGAGGATTTGCGCCTGAATGGTCACGTCGAGCGCCGTCGTCGGCTCATCTGCGATCAGGATCTTGGGATTACATGCTAATGCGATCGCAATCATGACTCGTTGGCGCATACCCCCAGACAATCGGTGCGGATATTCATCGACCCGTGCCTCCGGTGCCGGAATACCGACAAGAGCGAGCATCTCGACAGCTTTCTTTCTAGCTTCTTGCCGCCCCGCGCCGGTATGGAGCTGATAAACCTCTGCGATCTGTTCTCCAACGGTCAGCACCGGATTCAGGGCGTTCATCGGATCCTGAAAGATCATTCCAACCATTCCGCCGCGAAGGGAGCGCAGACGCGCCTCGCTCATGGAAAGCACATTCTCGCCATCTAGCCGTATAGCGCCTCCCAGGCGAAAATCTCCTTCCACGAGGCCGAGTATCGACATAGACGTAACCGACTTGCCGCATCCGCTTTCTCCGACCACCGCGACGATTTCGCCGGCGTCTACCTCGAAGCTGACCCCATCTACTGCGCGAAGGACACCGCGCGGTGATCTGAAGTGAACCTGAAGGTTCTCGATTTCCAATATCGCCACGTGGTTAATCCTTTACCTGAGTGCGCGGATCGAGTGCATCGCGCAGGCCATCGCCCAGAATGTTGACCATCAGTACGGTGATGGAGAGGAAAAGCGCCGGGAAGAACACGAGGTACGGCTTGATTTGCCAAAGCATCCTCCCCTCAGCCATGATCCCGCCCCAGCTCGGAACCGAGGGCGGCGCACCGGCTCCGATAAAACTCAGCCCTGCCTCGGCCAGCATCGCGTGAGCGCAGACGTAGGTGACCTGGACCATAAGCGGGGAGACGATGTTTGGCAGAACATGCCGCAGCAGGATCACTGGAACCGGCGTACCTGAAAGTGTCGCAGCCTCGATGTATGCTTGGCCGCGGATCGATAGCACAGCGCTGCGCATCAGGCGGGCTACTCTTGGAATCTCGACGATTGTAATCGCGATGATGACGCTGGTGACCGATGGCTTGGTGAGCGCAACCAACGCAATCGCAAGCAGTATGGACGGGATGGTCATTACACCATCCATTACCCTCATCAGTATCTCGTCCGCCCACTTGATGAAGCCGGCGCACATGCCAAATAGCAGGCCGATTACCGCCGACAGGAAGGCCACCGTAAATCCTACGGTCAGTGATACCCGTGCGCCGTAGATCACCCGAGAATACACGTCGCGGCCAAGGCTGTCGGTACCGAACCAATGCTCTGCCGAGGGTGGCTTGTTGCGGTTCAGTGCCGACAAGTGCGTTGGGTCGCTGGTGCCCAGAACTGGCGCGAATGCAGCCATAAATACAATGGCAACAAGTGCCACACCGCCCACGGCGATTCCAGGGTAGCGGCGGATGAACAATGCGAGCTTTGACCGTTGCCTTTGGGGCGGAAACAGTTCGGGCATGTGCGGGGCAGCTTGGACCGCGATGTCTTTCGGTTGGCGAGTCAATACGAGATCCTCGGATCGAAGACAGGATAGAGAAGGTCAATCAGGAGATTGACCAACACATAGACGAGGCTTACGACGAGCAAGACGCCCTGGATGACCGGAAAATCGCGTGCCACGATCGCACTGACCACCAGGCTGCCGATCCCCGGGATCGAGAAAACCGTTTCAATTATCACGGATCCACCAAGCAGTACCGCGATACCCACGCCGATCACCGTGCTGATCTGTACTGCAGCATTCCTGAGAGCATGCCAGAACAGGATCCGGCCACGCGACACACCTTTTGCTCGCGCCGTCCGGACATAATCCTGTGACAGGATTTCCACGAGTGTGGACCGCGTGACGCGCGTGATGAGAGCGATATATGAAAAACTCAGTGCCATCGACGGGAGAACGAGACTGCGCAAAAAGCCCCCGAAGTCCTGGTCCGGCGATACGTACCCCTGCACAGGGAATATTGGAAGCTTGATTGCCAATCCGTAGGCCAGCACGTAGCCGACAATGAAAACCGGCACCGAGAAACCAATGACCGAGATAACCATGATAATGCGATCAGCGGTGTCGCCTTTGAACGCTGCCGCCATGACGCCAAGAGGTACGGATACGACCACAGAGATCAGGATTGTCATGCCCATCAGGCTCGCCGTCGGCAGCGCTCGCTGAGAGATCATCTCCGCAACCGGAGTCCCAGAGTAAACGGACGTCCCAATGTCGCCCTGAAGGATTCCCCCGATCCACGCAAAGAACTGCTCTAGAAACGGACGATGAAGTCCCATGCGTTCTCGAATAGCTTCGATGTCGGCCGGAGTCGCAGTGTCTCCCGCGATAAGCGCAGCAGGATCGCCTGGGGCTACATATAGCATGCCAAAGACGAGGAAGGTAAGCATCAGGAGTATAGGTATCGTGGCGATCAGGCGCCTGAGGATGTATCTTGGCATGTCTGTGGTCTGGGGTATGGGAATGGGCCGGGTTTGGTCAGGGAAACCCTCTCGGGTCACACGCTCCGGTCGCAGTACGGTTGGAACCGCATAGGCGGCTGGTTCGATGAGTTGTCAAGAAAGGGCGGGCAGTCTCCCTGGTGGGTTAGTTGTCGCCTTAGTCACTCACTTCCGGAGCGAAATCGGCATTGGCGTGATGAGCACAACCGTCCAAGACAAGCCCCCAGGATCGGGAGGTTTTTTTCGGCTCTCAACTCTTTATGAGGCTAGCCATTCTGGTTCCGAACGGTCAATTTCCGAAAACGTTGGACTTCATGCGTTCATTGCAAGACATCATGATCCCGATCCAACAGAGCCCCGGAAAAGATGGCACCTCTAAATCCATGAATGTGAGGTGGCCCCTGTGGAGCGCGGCTTGGCCCCCGGCGCCCCGGCTCCTTCACTAGCCTCGTTCTTATTTAGACCGACACCGGGCGCGGGTAGCGCCCGGGTGATTGGATATTTTATGTCATGGTTTTTACTGATCGTTTTCCCGCGCGCCTGACTCGCATCAAGGGCCGGGTGCCGCATGAGCCTTCCATTGGAGACGGGTTTTAGGTTCGCACTCAACATCCGAAGGCACGGCTCGCATACGCAGTGAAGGGTTTTGACTGCTTGCTACCGCGCGCCAAGCGCTCTCATGCGAAGATCAGATCACTGCCCGGTGCAGTAGTAGATCGACCAACCCCGACGCATGCGCGCATCTTGGTCGGCATCGTTGTACAGTTGAAAGAACAACTTGATAGAGGGTCATGGTCCGGCAGCCCATTGGTGCCGGATCCTATCGACCATTAGAGGCGCACAAGATGCCTTGGGCTGCCCCAATCGGCGGCGGCGTCTAAGACGCGCGGCAAATCTTCATCAAGCATGAGGCGTTCCCTTACGAGCGCCTGTGCCGCAGTATCGATTGCCGCTACATAATCTTCCGGTCCATCATAGCGCTCGGCCACCGATGGGCGTGGGTCCCGCAACTGTTCGCGCTCATCCTTGCTATTTGGAAATGGGATGTAACTGCCCGTGACGCCCATCAGGACACCGTTACCAACCATTTCTCCCCTGAGTGCCCATCCCGTGTAAGTTCCAAGTGGTGCATTCACCATAGGGACCCTGATGCCCGCGATGTCGTTCCCGTCGGCATCCACGGCTGGAACCTGTACGCGGTATTCCTTGTCGAGGTGAATTTCCGGCGGGTCCTTTAAGAGGATGCCATTGTCAATCTGATCACCAAAATCCAGCAACAGCATCCGGCTAGGGCCGCGTGGGAGAGCAACACCTTGGATCGCTGGAAATTGCTTTTCCCACTCTTCGAATGTTGCAAGCGAACCGTCTGACCGGCGCGGAACGCGGCTCTCCGGCGCTGGGTCGCCCCCGCTCACCCAAGCGTCAAGATTGTCCAGCGTCGAGCGAAATAGCATCGAGCTCGCCGCAGTGTTCAAGTATGTCTGCGCCAATCCGCGCGATGGCGAAATCGGCATCGGAGTCGCGAAGTGCTGCGTACTCGCCCAATGATACACCCGAACATTCTCAGGAATTTCAAGGTCTTCGCCCCGGCTGTCGGTATGAACCATCGAGGCACGGCGATGCCAATATTCGGCAGCCGTGTCGGTATGGATGACCTTGGGGTCGGTCTCGGGACGCTTCATTATGCCGTCTGTTGCGCCCGTAAGATGGTCGGTGGATACCTTATAGGCAAAAGGAAACCGGTCCGACGCATTGAGGTAATTCTCAAACTCCTGTCCGGGCAATAGGACTATGTTGCCAAAGCGATGGTTCAGGGCTGTCTTTCCTGCGCCGGCGACATGCGGCAGCATACCATCGAACACACGCTGGCCGTTCTCATCTGCATTGTAGCCAAGATAGATGAAATCTCTCACGCAGCGGCCCGCCTGCGATCGTCCCCAGGCATAGGCATACTCGATATTACGACCGTCGGACCGCATCGGGTTCGCGGTGTTCTTGGCGTCGACATCCGAATTTCGAAGAAAGCTTACGAAATTGCGCACCGCTACGTGGCCGAGTCCCAGGACCATGGGGTCGCGTGCTTCGTAAACAAGTTCGTAGAGCCATCCCGGTTCGAATCCCTCTGGATAGTAGATGTGAGTATCAGACGGAATCACGACCATTTCGGCCCCTTGGTTGTCGACGCCCATGCCATGCTCGACCCGCGAAAAAGACCAGGCATCCGAGGGGATCTCCTGACGCTCGGAGAGCGCGTAACGCCGTTTGGTGAAGCGTGCTTTGCTGGTGTCGCGTGACGCGGTTGGGTTGGAGCGTGTGGAGATTGACGTACTCAGAGGGAATGAGGTGCGCGGCGTGTCTCCAGTGAAGAACTCCGCACGGGTCGTACCGGTGATCGGCCCATCAGGGCCGATGGCAATCGGAACCTCAAGTAGCATTCGATCGTTTCCCGGCATCACGTCACCTTGCCAACCCATCCAAGCGACTGTGTAGCCCCGGCGCATCAAGAACCCATTGCCGGCATGTTCGAGATTCGTCGGACGGTTGGAGGACGGCGCGTCGTTAAAGAACTGCATCACGCGCTTGTTGCCACGGTTACCATAATCATAAAGCAGGCGGCCATTTGCCTTCATCGGATCGACAGGACGCAAAATCTCGAATGTGGCGGCGAATCTCACGAGGCCATCCTCGTCTCGCGGCGCATATTCTATGTCCGTTACCGTCGCCTGTGCCGGCGCTTCCGGATCGACTCTGAATATGGCTCTGCCGCGGAGAGTTTCGTAGGCTCCGGTTTCCCCGAATTCCGCGCCATCTGCAAAAGGTTGCGGTTCATTGAGCTCCAGCTCCACTGATGACGTCATTTCTCATTGCTCCGTGAATTGAAAAGTAGTTCTCGGCTGGACGGCCCTAGCCACCAAATCCGAGGGGTTCGGGTGATGGCAACAGACAAGGTTGCCATCTTGGACAGTTGGCTCTGGCACGCGCTCACGGCAGTCGGTACGATCCGCCTTCGAGCAACGTGGGTGAAAGGCACAGCCAGGCGGCGGTGCGAGAGGACTTGGAAGTTCGGCGTTTGGTCCTGGCGGCGGCAGCTTGGTGCCGGCACGAGCGGGCAGAGCTGCTCCGACGAGCGTCTCTGTATAGGGATGGCGAGGAGATCCTAGCAACTGCTCTGCAGCACCAGCTTCGACAATTCGCCCGAGGTAGAGAACCGCGACACGATCAGACAAATGCCGGACCACCCCAAGGTCATGGCTGATCAGCAACATCGTAAGCCCCATCTCCGACTTAAGCCTCGCCAATAGGTTCAGAATTTGGGCCTGAACAGAGGCGTCGAGTGCGGATGTCGGCTCGTCGCAGATCAGCATTTCCGGCTCGACGATCAATCCGCGTGCAATGGCAACGCGCTGGCGCTGACCGCCCGATAACTGAACTGGGTAGGCCGCCAGAAGATGCTCGGGTAATCCGACCATCGCCGCCATTTCCCGGACTTTTTCTCGGCGTACCTTTCCCGTGTCGTACCCCTGCACCTCAAGTGGTGCCGCGATAATCGCGCTGATCGACATGCGGGGATTGAGAGACGAATATGGGTCTTGGAACACGGGCTGGATGAGACGGGCACGCTCCTTTCTCCCGCGCGTTTCCAGCGGGGCGCCACCAACCAGAACTTGGCCGGCGCTCGGCGGTTCATTTCCCAGGATTATCTTTGCCAGGGTCGACTTTCCGCTGCCGGACTCGCCGACAAGACCTAGCGTTTCGCCCTTGTGAATCTCTAGGTCGATACCACGAAGCGCCTGCAACGTCTGATTGCCTGACAGAACACCGCCAACGTTGTAGTCGCGACAAACGCCGCGCAACCTTAAAAACTCGATCATTTATCTTCTCCCATCTGACGATGCCAGACCGTTCTGTCATCGCGCGGACGGTCAGAAGGCAGAATGCAACGCGTGGCGCGCGCAAAACCCTGCTCACGCATCTGCACAGGGTGCTCCGAACACTCCGTTTCTGCATAAGGGCATCTGTCTACGAAGCCGCAGGCCAAACGTGGACCGACTTGGCGCGGAACAACGCCAGGGATCAATCCCAAGGGACCGTCACCAACTCTGAGACTGGGCAAAGCCTGAAGAAGACCCTCGGTGTACGGATGTAGCGGGGCCTCTAGGAGTTCGTCGCAAGGGCCCGTTTCAACGACTTCTCCGCCGTACATGACCGCAATGCGATCCGCCATGCCGGCAACAACTCCAAAATCATGCGTAATCAAGATCAAACCAAAACCGGTCCGCTCTTGGAGGGATTTCAGCAGAGACAGGATTTGGGCCTGGATCGTAACGTCAAGTGCCGTGGTCGGTTCATCTGCAATGATGAGATCCGGTTCGCACAACAGAGCCATCGCAATGACAACGCGCTGGCGAAGCCCCCCGGACAGTTGGTGGGGGAACTGTCTCAGGCGCGTTTCCGGCGCCGGGATCCCTACCTGCGCCAACATTCCGCGGGCGCGCTCCATCGCATCTTTCCGGCTAATCCGACGATGTTGGCGCAGTATTTCCACCATCTGGTCACCGACTCGATAACAAGGATCGAGCGCCGTCATAGGGTCCTGAAAAATCATTGCGATGCGATCGCCTCGCAGCCGTCTTAGGGCCCGTGCGCCAAGGCGTGTAAGATCCGTCCCATCCAATTCTATTGCACGCGACCGAACACGCGCCGACCGAGGCAGCAAACCGAGTATGGCCGTCGCCGTAAGGCTTTTTCCGGAACCGGACTCACCTACGATCGCGAGGGTTTCGTTTCGCGCGACGCTCAAGCTGACCGACCGAACAGGGCTTAAAAGGCCAGATACGGTAGGCAGATCGACGCAGAGATCCTCGACCCTCAGAAGCTGAGTTTCGTCGGTCATGCCCGCCCCTCCGGTGTCGTAATATCTCGCAGCGCGTCGCCAACGAGGTTGATCGACAGCACGAGCCAAATCAGAGCGACGGAAGGAATGGCCAGCACCCAGGGCCGGAACAGGAGTTGCGATTTCGCCTCGGCGACCATCAGTCCCCAGCTGACCTGGGGCGGCTGAACTCCAAGGCCGAGAAAAGAAAGCGAAGCCTCCAGCAGGACAGCATTCGCCATTTCAAGCGATGCGACAACCAGGAGCGGGCCATAAAGGTTGGGGAGCAACTCTCGTATTAATACGCGTGCCGATGAACTGCCAAAACAGCGCGCGGCGATAATGTACTCTCGCGTCGCCAATTGTCGCGTGACGGACCGGCTGACGATAGCAAAACGATCCCACAGGAGAAGCCCAATCGCGGCGATCATCAGGGACAGGGAGTTCCCCAGCACGGCAACGACGACTAGAGCGACAAGCACCACGGGGAGACTGAGCCGCACAGTGACGAGGAACGTCACAATCATGTCGAGCCGCCCGCCGAAATATCCGGCCGCGATACCCAATGCACTGCCTATCACCCCCGACATAACGACTGTCAGCAAACCAATGATCAATGAAGTCTGGCTCCCCCACATGATGCGGGAAAGAATATCGCGCCCAAGGTTGTCAGTTCCCAGAATGTGCTCAGTGCTACCGCCTTCAGACCAGAAAGGAGGCGAGAACCGGTTTTCGAGATCTTGGAGGGCAGGATCATAGGGCGCAATCAAGGGCGACAGCAATGCCATCAGGATTACCATTGCGAGCATGACGCTACCGATGACGAGGCTATGATGCCGACGCGCACGGATCAGCATCTGCCTACTGGGCGACGGGTATTCCTGTGGCTCTTCTCGCGCTGATGCTTCAGGGCCGATCACGGATGTTCTTGTTGATTTGGCCATTAGTGACGCACTCTCGGATCTAGTGCGGCATTAAGTAAATCCGCGCAGAGAGTCAGGACAGCATAGCTCGCTGCAACGAGAAGCAGGATCGACTGAATGACCTGAATGTCTGCGCGCTGGATAGACTCCCACGCCAAGTAGCCCAGGCCCTTAAGGGAAAAGACGCTTTCCACTATGATCGAGCCACCCAACATGAAGCCCAATTCCACAGCCGCGACTGATACCACCGGCAGGATCGCATGTCGCAGAGCATGTCGGATTGTGACGCGCCATGGCGAAAGTCCGTATGCTCGCGCAGTGCGCACGTGGTCGGACTGGAGTGCCTCGAGCATCCCGGCTCGAGTCAGACGCATCAAGGAAGGCGTTGAGTAGTATCCCAGCGCGACGACCGGCAGAATGTATCCTGTCCAGTCACTTACACCAGAGATGGGCAAGAGCCGCATGTATACACCAAAGACGTACATCAGTCCGATCGCTACGAGAAATGACGGCAAAGCCTGGCCTGCCACGGCAAGCCAAAGTGCAAACCGATCAATTATCGAGTTCGGCCGCAGTGCCGCACAAACCCCGAGCGTCAGCGAAACCACGATTGAAAAGCAGAGCGCAGACACCCCAAGGGTTACTGTTACGGGGATACGCTCTGCCAAGATCTCGCTCACATCACGCCGCAAGTAGTAGGAGCGCCCGAAATCTCCCTGCAGGAGGTCCAGTAACCAAGCGGTATACTGTACATATAGCGGCCGATTGAAACCGTACGTTTCGCGAATAACTTCTAGATCGCTCGCTGAAGCACCTTCTCCTGCCATCGTGGACGCTGGGTCGGCTGTGAGGTGAACCAGGAGGAAAGCGATAATCGACGTCGCAAACAAGACTGCTGCTGTCAGCAAAAGACGTCGTAAAAAGTACGTTAGCATTCTTTGTCTTCCAGACCGCCCGAGAGGACCAGGGGAGCGGACGGGCTCTCACCCGTCCGGTCCATGTACCTTAGTTCCAAGATGCGCGATAAAAGTGCGCCAGCTCATCCCCCGTCGCGGGGAAGTTCAAGTCGGAGGTGTATGCATAGGTCCGACCGTAGAGGAACAAAGGCACGAAATAGGCTTCATCTGCGATCTTCGACGCTGCCTTTTCGTAAAGTGTCGCGCGCGCATTCGGGTCGGTTGTACGTCCGGCTTCGGACAGCCAACCACTCAATTCCTCATTTCGTGCATAGTCCATCTCACCGCCACCGAAGTAATAACCTAGCGATGCTGTCGCATCGAGGATACCATTCGAACCATTGGTAAGGTGGGCGACCTCGGCTTCGCCGCCCGAAAGTGTCGGGCGCAACGCGCCCCACTTCAGGAACTGCAGATCCGTGGAGATACCAACTTCCCGCATATAGTTCATAACCGCTTCGGAATAGGGGCGGTCACGGTATGCATAAAAGGGGAGGTTGAGTCCGTCGTCGTAGCCAGCCTCAGCGAGCAATGCACGCGCCTTGTCGGGGTCGTAGTCGTACTGCTTCACATCTGTCGTACAGCCTGCCTGATCTGGCACACACATGCTCTTCAGTACCACGGCGCCCTCACCAGCGAGGTTGTCTACGATCGCATCGCGGTCAATGGCATAAGCGATTGCCTGACGGACGCGGACATCCGTTACGGGCGTATCACCGCTTCGCCCTGCTGCGTCGAGCGAGAGGAATGACATCCGCATCGTGGGAGCCGAGGCGACCGAAATACCAGGCTGTTGTGACAAGATTTCCGCGTTCTCAGACGGAACGCCCCAAATCCAGTCAATACCTCCTGTTACCAACTCCGCGATCTGGGCTTCCGGATCACGTATCGTGCGAAACTGGATCGTGCCAATCTGGGGTTGTCCTTTGGGGCTGTCCGCGAAGTATCCATCATATTTCTTAAGCGTGACGGTTTCGCCCGGCACAAAGTCATCGACCTCGTAGGGGCCGGTGCAAACGGGCTGAACCGCTCCGAAATCGCTGTTTCCATCGCCGAGTTTCGGCGCATCGTCATAGTGTCCGGCCTGGAAGATGGGCGTGGCGCCCCCGAGGTATTCCAATGCAGCCGGCGTTGGCGCCTTTGCATGGACCTTTACCGTTTGCGGACCGGTAACCTCGACGCGGTCAATCCAATTCGAAAGAAAGCTCACTTGGCTGGGAGTCTCCGGATCCGAGATGTGATTAAGCGTATAGGCAACATCATCAGGCGTCAGTTCATTTCCGTCATGAAAGGTCACGCCGCTTCGGATGGTAAGTTCAAGCGTTGTATCGTCGATCCACTTCCAGTCCGTTGCCAGCAACCCCTCATAGTTCCCGGTTTCTGGGTCGCGATAAATCAGGCTATCGCACATAGCGTAGGTAAGAATGAGTGTCTCGCGCATGTTCGCGTAGTATGTATCTAGCGATCCGATCTCACTCGCGGTCGACCAGACGAGAGTATCATTATCCTCGCCCGCATAAGCTTCGAAAGGTAGGCTGGTTGCCAGTGCGGTAACAATGCCTGCCGTCGCCAAACCGCGCACCACACCTGCCGCATGTTCCCGGCAGCCTTTTGGATTGTTCATTATCAAGAGTACTCTCCTGTTGATACGGACCCATAACTGGGCATTCATTAGTCGTCTCAACCATCCGAAACAGAGGGAAATCCCACACTCGAACCGCGTACGTCAGGAAGTGTTTGCATCCTGTTCGACCATTCGGCTTCGGGATTGGACTTTTGTGAGATCAAGGTATGTGTGTGGTGTCTGGACAGTCAATTTCCTATTCGGCATAGGAACATGCAGATGTTACAAATGTCGTCGAGATGAACCTTCGCAGCTTACAGGCACTACAGGCGTTTATGGAGGGCGGCAGCCTCAACGCGGCCGCAGATAGGCTCAATTGCACTCAGCCACAGGTCAGCAGGCTACTGTCACGGCTTGAGGAAGACGTCGGCTTCCCCCTTTTCAGCCGAAAGATGCGACGACTTGTTCCAACCTCGGAAGCCCGGGAATTTTTCCAACAAGTAGAAGTCGCCCTCACCAGTCTCGCCCAGGTTGAAAATGCGGCTGAGCGCGTGCGTAAGAACATTCGCAATCACACCCGTATCCTTTCGGCTCCCGATACGCTCGGAGCGCTTCTGGTCCCTTCACTTCGCCGGATCCGTGAAATTGAACCATCAGCCAGTTTCAGCCTCGATATGCGGGTGCGAATGAATATCGACCAGTTACTGCACCGAGAAAGCTTCGACCTCGGCCTCACCAGTCCGCCGGTCTACATGGCCGAGCTGGACGTCCAGGAATTGTTCCCCGTGCCGTTTGTCGCCTTCATGGATCAAGACCACCCGCTTGCCCAACTCTCACAGATTACCATTCAGGATCTCGTCGGCGTCCCTTTGATTTCAAACGGGCTGCACAGCAACCTGCGTACCGAACTTGAGACCCGATTTCTTGCGATGGGTGAGGAACTTGAAGTAGGCTTTGAAAGTCCAAGCGGCCCCATCACCTGTACGCTAGCAGCGGAAGGTTTCGGCGTAGCGATCGTGGATGGCTTCGTGGCCCTGTCGAACCAAACTCCTACAACCGTCATCCGGCCTTTCGTTCCCAATATGACGCTAGAATATGCATTCATCTTTCCGCGTTGGCAGGACCGAAGCGATATCGTTACCAAATTGATCAAGATCATTAAGGAGGAAGCGGAACGTCTTCTGCTGCAACTTCCTCCGAATTGACGCCTTTCAAAAATGCTCTCGAGGCAGGGGTGTATCGAGTTCCTACGCCTCGCTGCCGATCCGGATTGCTCTTTACGCTCCAGTTTCGAGGAAGATGTATTCGATGACAGTGGATCGGAGAGAGAGTGCCGACTCAAATTTCGTGTTCTCGAGCATGCCGAACTGACCGGGGCGGAAAGTCAGGTATGACGATATTTCGGGATCGGTCTCCCCAGTTTCTGCCGCTGGAGATACCTGTATCGTGGAAAGAAAGGCGAAATCCGCTTGCTTAGCAAGCAATCGGTCCCAAATAACCGTGCGCCTTAGGGCAACGAGGTCATGATCAATCCTCGAAATGCCCAGCGGCGGCAAAGCTGCCGCCATGGGTTGCGATGAATCGGTCGGAAACGCTGGGTGTGGGCTCTTCCGCCTCTATCTTGGCGCGGTAAGGTTCCGAACTGTCTTGGGGGTGATAGCCGATATGGGCTGCTTTCCGGTTGTCAGTGAACTTCACCTTGTTGTCGGACACGCCGTATATCACTGTATGCCCCACGACCGGCGCGAACAGCGATTGACGGAAAAGCTCTGCGCAGTCTCGGAAGCTCAGGTAGGTGTTCAGTTGGCGGCGATCCGATGGTTCCGGGAAGGAAGAATAGACGCGCACCGAAACGCTCTCAAGGCTGTATTTGTCCCAGTAATACTGTGCCAGCGCCTCGCCGAAGGCCTTAGAGACGCCGTAGTTGCTGTCGGGGCGCAGGGGCACGTCGGTATCCAGTACCGCGGTCGTGGGGTAGAAGCCGACCGCATGAACGGAACTGGCCCAAGCCACGCGTTTGACACCCTGTTTCCGGCAGGCCTCGTATAGATTGTAGAAGCCCCGAATATTGGATTCTAGGATCGCCTCGAACGTGTTTTCCTTGCTCACGCCGCCAAGGTGTACGACCGCATCGACCCCCTTGACCATCTCCATGACCGCTTCGGCATCCGCTAGGTCGCAGATCGCGGCCTCTTCATGCTCCGCCAGGTCCTCGAAGGGCTTGCGGGCGTTCAGACGCAGCGTATCTGCCACGTCTGCCAGTTCGCGGCGCATCTCGGTGCCCAGCATGCCGGCGGCACCGGTGATCAGAAGGCGGTTGTATTTCTTGGTCATCTATTTCTCCTTGATTTCAGTCGAGCGCCTCAATTGCGGCTTTAAGGCGCTCCATCGCCTCTGCAAGCTCAGTCCGGGAGGCGGCGTAGGACAGCCGGATCGCCGGCGAGAGGCCGAATGCCGCGCCCTGCACGCCGGAAACGTGGCCCGTCGCAAGCAGGTAGCTGGCAAAGGCCGTGTCGTCAGAGATCACCGTACCATCGGCGGCCTTGCGGCCGATCAGGGTACTTAGCGAGGGGAAAGCGTAAAAGGCGCCGTCGGGCACTAACGAATGCAGACCGTTGATTCCCCTTAGGGTCGAAAAAACGATGTCCCGCCGCGCGCGAAATTCCTTTCTCGCCGTCTCGACAAAATCCTGCGAACCGGTCAGCGCTTCGATCGCCGCAGCCTGTGAAATCGAACAGGGGTTCGAGGTCGATTGCGACTGGATCTTGGACATCACTTTGGCCAGCGCGGGCGGACAGGCGGCATACCCGATCCGCCACCCGGTCATCGAGTAAGCCTTGGCAACCCCGTTCACGATCACTGTGCGGTCGGCCAGTTCCGGGCAGGCCTTGGCGAAAGACGTGAAAGGTTCCTCCGCATACCATATCTGTTCGTAGATTTCGTCGGACAGAACCAGCACACGCGGATGCCGTTCCAACACGTCGCCGAGAGCTTTTAGTTCCTGTCGCGAATAGGCAGCGCCGGAGGGATTCGACGGCGTGTTGATAAAGACCCATCTCGTCTGCGGGGTGATGGCGTCCTCAAGTTTGTCAGGCGTAAGCTTGAAACCGCTCTCGATACCGCACTCGACCACCTTGGGCGTCGCGCCAAGCAGAAGCGCCATGTCGGTGTAGGACACCCAGTAGGGCGCCGAGCAGAGCACCTCGCCACCGGGCTCAAGTGTTGCCATCAATGCGTTGAAGATGACCTGCTTCGCACCGTTGCCGCAAGTTATGTTTTCCCGAGTGAAGCTCAGCTCGTTTTCGCGCCGGAACTTCTCGACAACTGCCTCTTTCAGCTTCGGCGTACCGTCGGGCGGAGTATAGCGTGTCTCGCCTCGTTGCATCGCGCCCCATGCGGCCTTCTTGATGTTCTCCGGTGTTTCGAAATCCGGCTCTCCGATCGAGAGGTCGATCACCGGGGCACCCGCGGCCTTCATGGCCTTAGCCTCGGTCGAGATCGTGATCGCGGGCGACGGCTTTATGAGCCTAATGCGGGCTGCTTCGTAGCTCATTCTTCCGCGTCCTTGCTTGCTGTTTCGGTGCCGAGATAGCCGAAGCGGCGATCCCGCGCTCGATCGTCTTCCGACCGCTCTCCGGGGTCGCCGAACCCGCCACCGCCAGGCAATTCCAGCACCAGCCGCCGGCCCGCGGGCACTTTCTGCCGCCCTTTTGGTTGCATCGCCGTGCCGTCATCCAGCCGCACGATCCCGGCTTTGCCGTCTCTGCCGCCCTGACGCCCTCGGGCCGGGTGCTCGACGCGATCGAACATCGCCTTGATCCAGAATTCGTGCCCGTCATTGGCAGAGATTTCGATCACCTGCCCCAGCCCGCCACGCAGGCGGCCTTCGCCGCCGGACCCCTCGCGCAATTCCTTCCGCCAGACGGTGATCGGTCCTGTCTGTTCGGTCGCCTCCACCGACATGGCATGCACGCCCGAGGGGAAGGCCGTGGCGTTCAGCCCGTCCAGTTTGGGCCGCGCGCCAGATCCGCCCGAGTTGAACATCAGCATTTCCGCCGATTGCAACCGTTCGCCAGGCGCCGCCTGCGCACCCGAAATCGGTCGCGCCGAAATCTGCACGTTCCACAGCGCCCCGGCCCCCTCAGCTGGCGCCATATCGGGGAGAAACTGCGACACGGCACCCAGAACGGTGTCCGGGATGAAATGCCCGAGCACATGCCGCACGGCAACCGGCGCCGGGTGCTGGGCGTTCAGAATGCAGCCTTCAGGCGCCGATACCGTGAAAGGCTCGAGAGAGGCGTGGTTGTTGGGGATTTCCGGTGCCAGTGCACATTTCAAGCCGTAGCCACAATAGGCGATGGTATAGATGAGTGGCACATTGATCCCGAGGCTGCTTTGTCCCGACGTGCCGTCGAAATCCGCATGGACACCCTCGGGGGACACGTCGAGCCGCACCTGCAGCTTCACCGCACCGTCATACCCATCGACGGTCATTTCATTGTGGTATGTCCCCTTCGGCAAGGCCCCGAGCCGCTCGAGCGTGGCGATCCGGCTGTTTTCAAAAATGAAATCGCGCAATGCGTCCAACTTCGTCAGCTCAAATTCGATCATCATTTCCATCAGGCGCCGATGGCCGATCTCGTTGCAGGCGGCCAGTGAATGAAGGTCACCGATCACCTGGTCGGCCTCGCGAACGTTGTGGCGCACGATATTCAGCAGATCGCGGTTGAGTGAGCCCCGCGCCGCGAACTTCATGATCGGGACGAAAATGCCCTCCTCGTAAACCTCGTTCGCATCCGGCCCGAACCCACGCCCGCCGACATCCACTACGTGCGCGGTGCAGGCGAGGTAGGCGACAAGCTTGCCCTCACGGAAAGAGGGCGTGACGAAGGTGAAGTCTAGCAGGTGGCCGGTACCGCGCCACGGGTCATTGGTGATGTAGACATCGCCCTCTTCGACATTGTCCTCGCCGATCACCTCGATGAAGTTCTTCACTGCCACGGCCATCGCGTTGACATGCCCCGGCGTTCCGGTAACCGCCTGTGCCAGCATGTGACCTTCGCTGTCGAACACGCCTGCGGAAAGGTCACCGGATTCCCGGACAGAGGTGGAAAAGGCCGTGCGCACCAGCGTCAACGCCTGCTCTTCCACCACCGAAATCAGGCGATTCCACATGATCTGGTAGTGAACCCTGGAGAAATTTCCGCTCATTTCGCGACCTCCCTTTTCTGGATCAACAGGCACCCGTCTGCCTGCATGATGGCCTCGTAGGCGGCCGTGACGATGGTGGTGGTCTCGTTCTCCACGATAGCGGCCGGGCCACTAACCGTCGCGCCCGCAGCCATGTCGTCGCGGCGCACGATCTGCGCCTCGAGGAAATCCGCGCTGCGGGCATCAAAAATGGCTCGGCGGCCAATTGGGTATGCAGCGTTCCCTCCGGCCAGCCGTTCGACCGGTTCAGGGGAGACGGGCACGGACTCTGCCTTGACCGACCAGTTCATTACCTCGACGTCGAGGCTTTCGAGTGGCTGGCCGAAGAGCCGCCGATACTCGTCTTCGAACAGCTGACGCAGTTCGGCCGCCGTGACTTTGCCTTCGGGCAGGATCACAGGAATCTCCCATCCCTGCCCGACGTAACGCATGAACGCCTTGCGCTCGATCCGTAGAGTGTCGCGCCCGGCCCCCGCACGAGCCACTGAAACGGACTCCTCTTCCAGTCCACTCAGCACGTCCGCCACCCAATCGCCATCAAACTGGCTCAGCTTCAGATAGGCACCCCGCACCGCCTCGTAACCGAACGGCGCGCGCAGGAAGCCGATCGCCGATCCGACCCCGGCTCCGGGGGGAACCAGAAGCGCCGAAATGCCAAGTTTTTCGCATAGGCGATTGGCGTGCAGTGGCGCGGCGCCGCCATAGGCGATCATGGTGAAGTCGCTCAGTTCCTTACCGTTCTCAACGGCGTGAACGCGTGCAGCGGCGGTCATGTTCTCATCCACCATTTCAGCCACGCCGACGGCAGCTTCGCGCGCGACCATGTCCAGCTTGTCACCGATTTGCGCAGTTAGCGCTGCAACGGAGTTATCCTCGGACAGCACGATGTCGCCGCCTGCAAAATTGTTCGGATCAAGCTTGCCAAGGATCAGGTCGGCATCGGTCACGGCCGGCCGCGCTCCCCCCCGCTGATAGCAGGCCGGTCCGGGTTCTGACCCCGCGCTTTCGGGCCCCACGCGGATCTGCCGCATCCCGTCGACATGCGCGAGTGAACCGCCCCCTGCCCCGATCTCGACCATTTCGATCACGGGAATGGAGATCGGCATCCCGGATCCCTTCTTGAAACGGTATGTCCGCGCGACCTCGAAGGTTCGGGCGGTCTTGGGGGTAAATTCCTCGATCAAGCAGATCTTCGCGGTTGTGCCGCCCATGTCATACGACAGGATCTTGTTCAACCCGTGCCGGGCGGCGACATCCGCGGCGTAAATCGCGCCGCCTGCCGGCCCGGATTCGAGCAGACGAACCGGGAAATGCGCTGCCGTCTCGACGGAAATCAACCCACCGCCAGAATGGATCATGAACACAGGGCAGTCGGCACCGAACTCGCCGAGCCTTTTGACCAGCCGGTTCAGGTAGCTTTCCATCAACGGCTTCACGAACGCGTTCGCACAGACCGTATTGAACCGCTCGAACTCACGCATTTGCGGCGACACTTCGGACGAGATAGACACGCTCACCCCAGGCGCGTATTCCGCAATGATTTCGCGGGCACGTTGTTCATGGCCCGGGTTGACGTAGGAATGAATGAACCCAACGGCAACGCTTTCGAAACCTTCTACCGCGATCGCGCGGGCGAACTCGGCAACCGCCGCTTCGTCCAACGGCGCCAGCTCCCGGCCCGAGGCGCCTATCCGGCCGGCCGCGACAAATCGCGCATCCCGGCAGATCAGGGGCTCGGGCAGAACGATGTTCAGGTCATATTGCTCGAACCTGTTTTCGGTACGCATCTCTATGACGTCGCGAAAGCCTTTCGATGTCAGAAACGCTGTCTTGGCCCCGCGCCGTTCGATCAATGCGTTCGTTGCCAGCGTCGTACCGTGGATGACAATGTCTATTGCATTGATGCCGATTCCGGCTTTATCCGCCACGCGGGCCACACCATCGAGGATTGCCTGCTCTGGCGCTGCATAATTGGTTAGGGTCTTGGTCGAGAACAGCTCCTGCCCGATTTCCATCGCCACATCGGTGAACGTGCCACCGATGTCCACTCCCAGGCGAACGGACTTACCATCATGGGTCATTGCTGAGCCTTCCTGAAATTTGCCATGAGAGTATCCGCCCCCCTCGCCAGAAGGCCGAGGTCCGCTCCCACGGCGACAAGGTGAAACCCGTTCTCGATGTACCGATCGGCATCCGCCTTGACGGGGGCAAGAATGCCCGCCGCCTTGCCCTGTGCCTGCGCTGCCGCCAGCACAGACGAAATCGCCGCTTGCACATGTTCCGCGTTCGGATTGTTCATTGCCTCGAGGTTCGTCGACAAATCGCCCGGGCCGACAAACAGCACGTCGACACCCTCACAGGCCGCGATGTCCTCAGCGTTTTCCACGCCCCTCGCACATTCGATCTGAAGAGCCAGAACTTGGTTTCGGTGCGCGTTTGCATGGTAGTTCTTGATGCGCCCGAACTGGTTCGCCCGGTGCCCGACGGAAAAGCCGCGCACGCCCTCGGGCGCGTAGCGAGTTGCCGCGACGATCCGGCGGGCCTGTGCGGCATCGCGCACGTTCGGAATCATCATGTTGCGGGCACCGATGTCCATATACTGCTTGATGAGGTTGGGATCGTCTGACGGTAGCCGCACTACCGGCTCCAGTTGGAAGCCCGCGAGCACCTGCAGTTGCGCCATCACCGACATCAGATCATTCGGGCTGTGTTCGCCGTCGATAAGGACCCAGTCGCTTCCGGCACCGGCAACGACCTCGGTGGTGAGTACCGAGCCGAGCGAGCACCAGATACCCAGTTGAAGCTGCCCAGACGCCAAGGCCGACTTCAGTTTGTTCGATCTCTCTTTCATTTCGCCTCCGACGACACAGCGGATGTTTCATAGTAATATTTGTATGATGTATGATGTAATACTGTCTATAGAAAATTTTCCTCAGAGGCGACTGATGACGATTGGCAATTTGGATACGTGACTATGAGCGCGCCGGTGGCGCAAATCCAAACCTGGGTCGGTAACGACCTCGTCATCACCCTAGGACACGGCATGGCGGAAGAGACCGAAGCCGGGAAAAATCGTCATTAATGCTTCGTCGGTCAGCCCGATCAAAACGATGATAATGCGGAGATTTCCGTCCATTAGGTGAACGCCCGCGTCTCAGGCCGGCAGATCGGTGCTGAATTTGCGTTGTTAACCATCAGGGCTCGGCAGGCAGGAGATGCCAATGCGCTACACTTGGTTTAGGTCAACAAGGTCTATCACAACTGGGTGGCCGGGACTCAGACGCCCACGCGAATCTTCGGCCAGTACCGAATGGCGATTCCGGACATGCCGGAGGCACTGATTGTTACTGCCACAGTTATGGGGACGCGTGTTGTAATGGAATGTCATCGGCTACAAAGTGATATTGGATTTGGCTCAGCTATCTTCGGCTAGCCGCGAATGGAACCTTAACTTATCATACGAAGACGAAGTCCGGTCGGACCGCAGCAGGCGGCTCCAGCCGGAGGAGAAGGCCCCAACGAATGGCAAAGCGCAAATCACTCTCGACGCTCGTAGCCGAAGATCTGGCCCGCAAAGTCATGGACGGCACCCTCGAACCCGGAGCCAGGTTGCCGACCGAAGCGGCACTTTGCGATCAATACGAGGTCAGCCGAACTGTCATTCGCGAGGCCGTGGCCCGCTTGCGATCCGAGGGCCTTCTTCTGTCACATCAGGGCCGCGGCATGTTCGTGGCAAATCAGATGCCTTCGCAGAAATTCGAAATCGACGAAAATTCGCTCAACACCCTGCCCGAGACGATTTCGCTTCTTGAGCTTCGGTTAAGCGTCGAGGTCGAAGCCGCCGGACTCTGCGCCCAACGCCGCAACATCAGCGAGGCGAAAGAAATTCGCAGCCTCATGGAAAAGGTCGACTCACGACAATCCGATCCGTCGACGGTAGGAGTACACTACGATTATTCCTTTCACCTGAGCATTGCCAAGGCGACCCACAACCCGTTTTTCCTCAGCTTCCTAAAATTCCTTGAACCGATTATCGTGCCCCGGTTCCGGCTCAGCGCCCTTGTCACGGAAAGCCTCAAGGACGTTTACTACGACCTCATTCATGCCGAACACGAGGCGATCGTGGTCGCGATCGAGGAAAAAGATGCGGCTGCTGCTCGAGATGCGATGCGCATACATCTTCTGAAAAGCCTTGAGCGACTGCGCGCGCTATCTCAGGCCACCGGCGTCAGCGAAAGTGTCGACCCAGACGATCCGAAAGCCCGGAAACTGCTGGACGAAATTCTGTGCGAGCTTCTTCCAAACTCCAGCAAGGGTAATGGCAAATGAGCCGGCTTAAGCGGGTCCACGTAGCGACTTGGCCTGTTGTTTCAACGCGGTGGATGCAACGATCGAAAAGCGTGGAATTAGCACGCGGGATTTGCTCAAAGGTCGCAGCCCCTTCATGCATGAAACAACGATTGCAACCAAGACCATGCTTGACGGAAAAGGCGCGTGTGTCGGGCCTCTGAGGACGCTGCGCTTTCGTGCCAACTTGGAATCTCGACGTGGTCAACGCAGCGAACAATCGCATCATGGAGAGCCGTATCCAAATGTGATCGCGCGAACTGAAGCCGGGCTTGTCGCGCGTTAATATTCCCCGACGCTCGCCCGCACGGCGCATCGGGAGTTGTCGACTGCAACGCATTGCGACAGTGACGTCAGTGCATGCGTTCAAACCCGTAAAGGCGCTCGGGGTTGTCCAGGAATATCCGACGGCGCAAATCCGCGCTGGGTGCGGCTTCGAACAGAAGTTCGAAAAGATCCTGCATCTTCGGCCCTTCCCTATCGGCATAACCGACGTGAGGCCAATCGCTACCCCAGACCACTTGGTCTGGGGCAGCCTCGACGATGGACTGCATGTAAGGCAAGGCATCCCGGTAAGGCGCACCCGCTCGGCTGTTTCGGTCCGCACCCGACAGCTTGGTCCAGAATCGACCAGTCTGCAGGCGCTCGAGAAAACAGATCCAGTCAGGATGATCGACACCCTTGTCCGTCATCGTGCGGCACATGTGGTCGATTACGAAATCAAGCGGCAGTTTTTCAAGTTCCGGGCCGGCCTCCCGTAGGTCCGAGCACTCGATCCAGATCTGGGCGTGCCAGCCGCGTTCTGCCAATCGGGGCGCCAGGACCTGGAGATCGTCAAAGTTGGTACCCTTGGTCGACAAGGGTTTTCCATCCTGCCGGATCATCGTGACGCGCACCGCGCGAAAACCCGCGTCAGTCAACTCATCCAGCCGTTTGTCGGTGACATCCTGGCTCAGGATGGCCGTGGCACGAAGGCGATCGGGAAACCGCCTGAGAGCGCTATATGTAACGGCATTGTCCGGCCCGGCCCCGACGGGATGAATGATGACGCCGCGCGAAACCCCGATCCGCACCCAATGCTCGAATGCTTGCTCAATGCGGGATTCATGGGACGGCGTAAACCGCCCTTCATCGCCTGCGGGGAACCGGTCGAACGGTCCGTAGATGTGGAAATGAGAATCGACTGCACCCTCCGGGAGGGAGAAATTCTCTGTAAAATCGGACATGTTTGACTCCAAGTTCCTGTGGACCCATCGCGCGGCGGAAGACTCCTCCACCGAACCTACGTCGACGTGGCCCGAATCCGCTCCATCGCGCGTCCCGGATAACGGTCCCCAGCAATATTCTCGGGAGCGAAGATCGTGCTCAGTTCCTCCACAACCTCACTCGGCAAAGTGGGTTCAAATGCGGCGAACGCGTCGTCGACATGGCTCAGCTGGGTGGCACCGATCACCGGCAGGAAAGTCTTACCGTGCCGCAGGCACCAAGCAATCGCGAGCGACGGAGTGGAGAGATCCAGCTCCTTCGCGATTTCCGCCAAACGATCTACAAGTTTCAGGTTGTGAACAAAGTTGTTCCCTTGGTACCTCGGCAATTCGCGACGCTGATCACCCTTGGGAAAGGCATCCGTGCTGCGAATTTCCCCTGTCAGGAAACCGCGCGCCAGGGCCGAATATCCAAACAGCCGCGCCCCATCCTGTTCCAACTCCTCAAGCATGCTCTCCGGTTCGCGGGCCAGCAGGGAATACTCAGACTGGATAGCATGCACCGGCACGACCGCTTTAGCGCGCTGATAGAGCGCCTTGCCAACCTCGCACAGTCCGATGTGAGAGATCAGTCCTGCCGATACAAGGCTCCCCATCGCACCGACGGTCTCTTCAACCGGAACATTGGGATCAACGCGGTGCAAGTAGTAAAGGTCGATGTGATCCGTCCCAAGGCGGGCCAGCGACTCCTCGCAGGCCTGGCGCACCCGGTCAGGGCGGCCATCAAGCAGCCGCGCCTCCATGCTCTTGCCGTAGACAAAGCCGAATTTCGAACAGAGAAAGACGCTGTCCCGCTTGCCCTTGATAGCCTTTCCGACAAGCCGCTCGTTATGGCCATTGCCGTAAAGGTCGGCAGTATCCAGAACCTCGCCACCGGAATCAATGAAGTGGTCAATCGTCCCGAGTGCCTGGGTTTCGTCCACGTCGCCATATGAGCCGCTCATCGCGTAGGTGCCGAGGGCAAAGCCGCGCGAACTGGTCATGGTATCACCTGGCATAGTCATGGTCTTCGACTAGCTCCTGTTGAAACGGTCGGACAATACAGCCGCATGAGTCATCCCGGCAAGCGCGTGAAGCTCGCCGAACTCGGCGTGGATCGACGAATCGTACTTGCTGCGCCGCTCGTTCTTGACCTGAAGCAGGGCTTGCCGCACACCGTGCATTGCCCCGAGCAGTGGCCCAAGCGATAGGCTGACGCGGGCAACGCCCATCTTTTCCAGATCATCGAAGGTGACGTCTTCAAGCCCAGCGCCGATCTCATCCTCGATCAGGTTCAGTGCCAGCGGCCCGTCGACCCGTGCCACCAGTGTCTCGATCTCTTCGCGTGACCTGACTCCCTCGACGAAGAACATGGTGGCGCCCGCCTGTAGGAACCTGTTGCCGCGCTCGATGACATCGTCGATACCGGTCAGGCTTAGCGCATCGCTTCGCGCGTTGATGACGAAATCCGGGTCGCGCCGGGCGTCGACAGCAGCCTCGACCTTTCCAACCATCTCGGCGATCGACACGACAGCTTTACCATCCAGCCTGCCGCAGCGCTTGGGCAGCACCTGGTCCTCGATATTCACACCGGCCGCACCTGCGTCCTCGAAGGCGCGTACGGAATACCAGGTGTTCACACCGTTGCCATAGCCGGTATCGCAATCCCCCATCACCGGGATCGAGACGGACTGCGCGATGATGTGAGTTGCTTCTGCCATCTCGCCCATGGATACGATACTCACGTCCGGCACGCCGAAGCGGCTGGCCGCAACGCCCAACCCGGAAATTTGGACTGCGTCAAAGCCGGCCTCCTCGATCAGCCGAGCCGAGACCGCATCGTAGGCGCTTGGCATCACCAGAAGCTTGGGGGCGAGCAACAGCTCCTTCAATTTCGTCGTCGTCTTCATCTGGTTGGGTCCGTTCTTGCATCTGATGTGTGGTGAAGGGGCCGACATCCGGCCCCGTCCGCCGCTTTAGTCCAGGCCGTATTGAGACATGTCGAAATCGGCCAGAGCGTTTTCCCGAAACAGCTTGACCAGAGCATCGCCGTCACTGACGTCAACGCCGTCGAGCAGACCCTGCCACTTCTCGATGTACCCTTCGAAGATCTCGCGAATCTCGCCCGCATTCTCGACGCCCAGCTCTTTGCGAACCGTTTCGACAGAGGCTTTTTCATCTTCTCTCGCCCATTTGTCGTAAGCGGCCTGAAGGTCTTCGCTCGGAGGCGTGATCCTGATCTCGCGCTCTTTCGCCCATTCCAGCGCCTTCTGGGCCCGAAGATCGAAGTTCTGGGTGGTACGGACTATGGAAACGACAGCCTGATCCATCATGGCCTGACGCTCCGCGTCAGTACGCGCGCCCCAGAAATCCCGATTGTATATGATCCCAGCCGTGTTGAAATACGGAGCCATGTCGACTGTCACGATTGAGCCCACCAGCTCGCCAATCGACGCGCCGGAAGTTAGGTGACTCAGGTCGGCGTCCATGCAATCGAGCGCACCGCGTTCCATTGCGGTGTAGGCTTCGTTGATCGGAATACTCACGGCTACCATGCCTAGGGATTCGACACCGCGCGCCCAGCTGCTGCCGCCTGTCCGGACCTTGAGACCTTTGAGGGCCTCGAGGGTGCTCACGTTACCGCGGCACATAAGATGGTAGGTTGGCGTTGCGTGACTTGCCCCGAACACAAGGCCAGCCTTCTTCCACTCGTCCCGCGCGACTTTTTCGTTAAAGTTGAAGTCGCTGAAGGCAAACGCCAGCACATACGGCTCGGGCGTGACGTTGGCCAGATCGGTGACCGTGTTCATGATCGGCAGGTTCGACGGGGTATAGGTGGTGGCCATCAGGGACACCTGCGCGATGCCGGCCGCCAGGCCATCCAGCGTTCCGGCAACGGGCATCAACGCCCCTCCGGTGATCAGATTGAAGCTAACCGAACCGCCGGTCGCCTCTTTCACGTTTTCGGCCCACTCCGTGCTCTGGTACTGGGTGATGACGTGGTTCGGGCCAAGAAACGTGGCAAGTGTGAATTGTTCGGCCACAGCACCCGAGGCTGGCAGCATCGCGAGCCCCCCCGGCCAGAGCAGAAGCCAAGATAGTGAGTTTCATAGATTTCCTCCCTGTTGAATTTGAATATCTGACGTGAATTGTTTGATCGCGTTCCGACGCACTCATCCGAGCACCTCCGGCAGAAACAGTGATATCTGAGGGAACAGGATCAGCAGCGCCAGGATCAGGACCTCCACCGCGATGAACCAGGCCACCCCCTTGAAAATTGTAGGAAGTCCGATTCCGCTGGGAACCATTGTCTTGATGACGAAGACGTTCATGCCGAACGGGGGTGTAATCAGCCCGATTTCAAGTAGCTTGATGGTCAGCACGCCGAACCAGATCAGGTTGATATCTGCTCCGTTGATCAACGGCAGCAGTAGCGGCAGCGTCAGTAGCATTATGCCGAGAGATTCAATGAACATCCCGAGGATCAGGTAGATTACCGAGATCATCAAGATAATCATCAGCGGGCTTGACCCCAGTGACAGGACAATCTCCGAAATCTTCGCGGGCAGCCCGGCCAGCGCCATGAAGCTGGTGAACATACTCGCCCCGAGCGCGACAACGAAGATCCGGCTGGTGCCGCTCAGCGTTTCTCGCAGCGCCGCAAGAAGTCGGCCAAAGCTGAGAGACCCCCGCAAGACTGCAATGACCGCGGCCAGTGCGGCCCCGACGGCGCCGGCCTCGGTCGGAGTCATGACCCCGCCATAAATACCGCCCATGACGCCGAGAATCAGCAGCGGAAGCGGCCATGCGTCCAAGACGGCCTCTTTGAGTTCCGCACGTGTCGGCCGCTCCGTGGAAGCGGGTGCAAGTGAAGGTTTCAGCCAAACCCGGATAACGATCATCAGAATGAAGAACACTGCCGTCATCAAACCCGGGACAAACCCGGCCATGAACAGCTTGCTGATGCTGGCCTCGGTAAATATCCCGTAGATAACCATCAGGATCGACGGAGGGATCAGCGAGCCCAGTGTGCCTGCGGCTGCGACACTGCCGGCAGCGAGACCATAATCATAGCCGGCTTTCCGCATTTCAGGGATCGCGATACGACCCATCCCGGCCGCTGTCGCGACACTTGACCCGGAGGCCGCAGCAAAGAATGCGCAGGCACCTACGCTAGAACAGGCCAGTCCGCCTAGAACCCGGAAAAGCAGCAACCTGGCAAGCCGGAACAGGCCGGACGATAGGCCCGAATGGCTGGCGATGAACCCCATAAGCAGGAACATCGGAATGGCACTGAAGGACCAGTTGGCCACGAACTGGTAGGGAACCGAGCGCAACAGGCCGAAGGCGCCGGCGCCACTAGTCATCGCCCAGAGACCGCAGAAGGACACGCCAGCCAGGGCGATGCCGATTGGCATCCGGATTAGGACAAGCACGAAGGCTGCGGCGATTCCAATGAGGCCAATATCAAGATTGCTCATGACTCAGACTTCCGTTTCGACGTCGCCGGTCGACACGATGGCGCGGCGCTCTTCTGCGTCCGTAGCCAACAGGTACAGGTTGTACAGCGACGCAAGCGCGGCGAGGCCGAAGCTGACCGGCAGCACGAAACGCCCCGGCCAGATACTGACCAGCGCATTGCCCATCACTACCTCGCGCATGCCGAAAGACTTCAGCGCGTCACCCCAGCTCGAATAGGCCAGCACCGCGTAGACGACAGTTGTGACCGAGAAAACGATGACCATGCAGGCCAGTTTCATCAAGCTCGGCATGAACTGGTAACCGACGTCCACCGCAATCGAGTCGCGCGCCAGCTCCACGCTCGCCAGCGGCAGGAAGACCACCGCCACCATGTAATAGGCTGACACAATTTCCAGCGTTCCAGAAAGTGGCTGGTTCATGAAGTACTTGAGCAGCACATCCGCGGTGATGTGCACCGTCATGGCAACGAGCGTGACTGCTCCGCCCAAAACTGCGGCCCCAGACAGCAACCGCAAGAACTTTCCGAACATCTTTCCTCCCACCATCCGGGTCGAGCGCGACACTTCCACCGCCCCCGAACCTCTTAAAACGGCCTTCGTTCCGGCCACATTCGATGAAGCCAGGAATGGTTATCGTGACCTGTTACAGTTGTTATTATGACTAGTCAACATACTTTTCTTATGGTGATGAATTGAGGATGGTGTTCTTGACTTCGGACCGGAGCACAGAGCTAATGAACACTTGGTCACCTGTAACGCAATCTCGGAAAAAGGGCACCGACAGATGGAGCAAACCGATACAAGGTCTGCGCAGAAATCCGAGCCACGTTACCTGAAGGTAACGCGCGACATCACCGAACAGATCTCGAACGGACGGTTCCCGGTCGGGAGCTACCTGCCGAACGAGGCCGACCTCTGCACCCACTACGATGTCAGCCGTACGACAGTCCGAGAAGCGCTCCGCCAGCTCAGTGACCAAGGATTGGTCGAGAAGCGGCACGGTGTTGGCACGATGGTTTGTGCGACCAGCGAAAAGACGAACTACGTCATGTCGGTAAGCTACACGGACCTGACGCAATACGGCCAGGATAGCTCGCTCAAGATACTCGACCGCCGCTTTACCCACGTGGACGACGACCTGTCGAAAGTCATCGGCGCCACGACAGGAGAATACTGGGCTCACCTAAGGGCTCTTCGGATCAACGGCTCCGATCCGGAAAACCCGGTTTCGCTGCTCCAGATTTTCATTCCTGAAAGATTCAGCTCGGTGGCCTACGAGACTTCAGAGCGAAAAGAACCCTATCATGTCAGGATCATGGAGAGATACAATTTCAAGCTTGCCGGCGTCGAGCAGGAGATCCGCGCCACGTCTCTCTCCGACCCTGACCAGGCCGAGCTGCTCAATGCTTCGTTGGGATCCCCCGGGCTTCACGTAGTGCGCCGGTACTTCGGTCCCAGCCGGGAGTTGTTCCAGAGCACGATCAACCTACATCCGGCGGACCGCTTTGGATATTCGCTTTATCTGAACTACACCGGATGACCCGCAAGGCTATGTCGCAAGGAATCCACCATCCACTGGAATCTCGGCCCCGGTGATATAACTCGCTTCGTCCGAGGCCAAGAAGAGGACAAGATTTGCGGCCTCCTCCGGCGTGCCCGTCCGCCCCATTGGAACAAGACTAACCCGGCCTTGGCGAATCTGCTCGATATTGGTCGAAGTCATGACCTGCATCCAGCCGGGATGCACCGAGTTGACCCGCACGTTGCTGGGCGCCAGACGTACGGCCATGGCCTTGGAAAAGTTCCGAACCGCCCCCTTCGACGCGTGATACGCTGGATGCCCAGACGGTCCACCAACGATCCCCATGATCGAAGAAATGTTGATGATGGAGCCGCGACCTGCCCCCGCCATATGTCTTCCAAAAAGGGTCGTGCCATAATACACGCTTCGTCCGTTAACGTTCATCAGCAAGTCCCAACCATCGATGTCGTCTTTGTCGATAACGCTGGCGGACAGCCCCGCGTTATTGACCAGTACATCCGGGACACCATGCTCACGAAGTACGTCATGCACAAAGCTCAGCCATGAATCCTTGTCGGACACATCGAACTGGTAGGACACTGACTGTCCGCCAGACTCGCGGACCGATAGAACCGTCGCCTCGGCTGCATCGCCGTCGAGGTCTGTCACGATGACCTTCGCGCCCTCGAGGCCGAAGCGCACGGCCTCCGCTCGGCCCATCCCGTTTGCTGCGCCCGTGACGACGGCCAATTTTCCCTTCAACCTCATGAGTACTCCCCAAGTCCATTTTTGCCCTTCCCGCAGAAGAAGCACATCTTTTACATCATAATTATATCCTGAAAAATAATCCAAGTTATTATTATCTCTAAAATGGCGCCGACGATCCCTACATCCTTGAGACACTAGTGAGATCATGTCAGGGGAACTTGGATTGAGGCGAATTGAGCCTTCAATTACTCTGCCCGAGTGGTACCATACGAGCCTTTCAAGTAACTTAAATGCAGTCGCGAGCGCCGCAATCGCTGGACCAAAACTCAATTCCCCGCGACGGATTGTTTCGCAGCGAGGCCGCGCGCCGCGCCGTGGCGGCGGGCGGCCACGCGGTCGAGGTGCATGGCGCCCAAGGTTAACTACCCGTCGACTTCCTGTCGGAAAATCCAACACCCGCACCGACGAATTTGGCGGGTCTCTCGCCAACCGCCAGCGGTTCCCGCTGCTGATCGTCGTCACGCTTCCGGCGGATACGGAGTTTTCAGGAAATCGACGCGCTCACTCCTCAATCCACAACTCGTTCAATTCGTAGCGCAGCCTCTAGGCAAGACGACGCTTGGTGCGAAAAATACTTGTTTGACCAGCAAAATCAGTCGATTCTGTCGTCAGAATGCAGTCACATTGAGGATGACGTCGAAGATCGCGCCTATCCGCGCAGGTACCGACGCCCCGCCTAAACCGAAACCGAACCCGAGAAAGGACCCCACTGATGCCACGAAACACGCCCCTGCTCCTGTCCTGCCTCCTTGCGCTCGCCGCGCCCGCCGGGGCCGAGGTGCTGTCATCTACCAGCCCCACCATCCGCAACAACCTGTGCATCGGGCTGGATTGCGACACCAACGAAAGCTTCAGCGGCAATTTTAACCAGCTGGAAATCAAGGCGAACAGCACACGCCTCGTGTTTGAAGATTCGTCAACCGCTGTGGACTTTCCGGCCAGTGACTGGGCGATCCAGGCCAATGACCGGTTTTCCAACGGCGAGGATCAGCTTCTGTTCATCAACATCGGGACCGGCGCAGAAATCCTGACGATCAAGGCTGGTGCGCCGGCCTCGACGATGGTTTTGAACGACGATGGCCGCGTGGGGCTCGGCACCGAATTTCCCACGGCCGATCTGCACGCAGTGTCCAGCAACACCGCCAAGATCCGCCTGGAGGAAATCGTCTCCGGCGCCGACTGGGAGGTTTCCGTCGGCAATACCGGCATCGGCTTTTTCGAGCATAATGCCCTCTCCTTCCCGTTCTTCGTGGAAAACAACGCGCCGAACAGTGCGTTCTGGATCGAGGATACCGGCAATGTCGGCGTGGGCACCAGTAATCCCGCTGCGCCGCTGCATGTCGTGGACAGCGCCAGCTTCAGTTTCTTCCGGATCACGGCCACCGGGGCGGCTACCAACGATTCCGTCGATGTGGTCTTTACCGAGGGGCCGCTGGGCACCGGGCAACTGCGCTACAACATCGTCGACGGTGACAACCAGGAGATGTCGCTCGATGCCGACGGCAACATGATCCTTGACGGCACGCTGACCACCCAGGGCCCGGCCTGCGGTGCGGGCTGCGACCGGGTGTTCACCGAGCGGCAGATCATCCCGGCGCGGGACTATGCCGCCCGAATGTGGGCTGATGGCCATCTTCCCAATGTGGGGCCGACCGGGCCGGACGCGCCCTTCAACATGACGGAAAAATTGGGCGGGATGCTGAACGCGCTGGAGCACGCGCATATCTATATCGAGGACCTGCACCAGCAGAACGCGGCGCAAGAGGCGCAAATCGCGCAGATGAAGGCTGAGCACGGCCGGCAGATTGCAGCGCTGACCGCGATGGTTGAAGACCTCGCCAACAAGGTGGCTGCCGACTGAACCGGACACGCATTTGGTCCGGCAGGGACGTGCCCTTGGGAATTCATCGCCCCCCTTCGGGATGGCGGGATTAGAGACCGCATCATTTGTTACGTCACTTCCGCCTCAAGGCTGGCGCCCGCCACGGAAGACTGCTGCCATGTCCTTATGCGTTACACCGCTCATTCCTCTAGCCTTGACCCTCGTAGCCCCAGCTTTTGACCCGCAGGATACTTTCGCCAAGCGGCTAGATCGCCGACAACGACCTATCCAGCATCGACCTCTTCGTGGCCGATGTCTGCCTTGGCAATCTCGAAATCCACGGCTGCGTTGCTACGCATGTGATCCGGTTTGGCCGTTTTCGGCAATGGCAGAAGGCCAAGTTGCAGCACGTAACTGATGCACAGCTGCGGGACACTTACACCGTATTTCTCGGCCATCGCGGCAATGTCGGCGTTGTCGAGAATCTTGCCGTGGCCGACGGGCGAATAGGCTTCCACCAGGAGGCCCTTTTCCTTGACATAGTCGATCAGATCGAACGGCGTGTTGCTGACATGCGCGAGGATCTGGTTGAGCATGGGATTCACATTGGAAATCTCGAGCAAATTGTCGAGGTCTTCCCTCTGGAAGTTCGACTCGCCGATAGCGCGCAGCTTGCCTGCCTAGTAGGCCTCCTCGAGGGCGCGCCATGCTTCGAGGTTGCCCTCAAAATGACGGTCGTCGCTGCCGAAATCCTCCCACGGCTGGGGGGGGAGTGGATAATCATCAGGTCGATCTGGTCGAGCCCCATACGTTCGAGCGAGATGTCGATGGCCTTGGCCGCCTAGTCGTAGGACTTGATGCCAGCCTCGAGCTTGGTAGTCACGAAGATCTGGTCACGCGGGACGCCGCAGCTGCGGACGCCCTCGCCGACGCCGCGTTCGTTGCCGTAGGCCTGTGCGGTGTCGATGTGGCGGTAGCCAAGTTCGACGGCCTTGCGGACGGCTTCGGCGACGTCGTCGTCGATCATCCAGGTGCCGAGCCCCAGTTTGGGAATCGTGACGCCTTTGGGCAGGGTGTAGGTTTCGTTGAGGATCATGGTCTTTCTCCTTCGTTTGGCGGCAGGCGTCCTGCGCGCGGCCCTTACCGGTCGGCCAGATGCTGGTGGTGACGTCCGGCACCGGTTGGGTGCAGGAACGCGGCGAGGAGAAGCATGTGATGCAGGTCGGCGAGGTGGTCTGGTGCCCGCCGGACGTGGAGCTCTGGCACGGAGCGACCGATACGACCGCCAGAACGCTTGATCGGGTCATACATGGCCTGACTAAAGCTATTCGCCCAGTCTGTGGATTTCAGGAAGAAGCGTTCGATTCTGGCATTCTCCTTCCAAAAAACTCCTCTGCTATTTTCATAAGCTGCTGAGCAGATAAAGGTTTCTCCAGTGCAAAATTTGCACCTGCCGCCTCGAGCCCCGCACATTCAGTCCCCATCGTCGAAGCTGTAATGCCGACGATCGGAACTTTCTTGTCACTGGCACGGATCTGACGGATGAATTCAGATCCCAACATACCCGGCAAAAGCTGATCGACGAGGATCAAATCAGGGCGATGTTCTTCAACGGCAATTAACGCCTCATCCGACCGCTCCACCCAGATTGACTTGCCAAACAGCCTTCGCATCCGAGCGACCGTGATATCACCGACGATCTGATTATCTTCAAGAAGTAGCGCAGTCTTGTTCGGATATAAAACCTGTGTCTCCATCACTGGTTCATGCTCCATGGTTGCAAACTTTGAATGTTCTGCCAAGCGCGCGGGGTGTTTTAGTACGAAAGTGGCGCCGGGGCCGACGACGATCTGCTTTTCGACTTCTTCTTTGGCTGCACCCGAGAAAGGCGGCAGGCGCCTGGGCACAAGACCTGCTTCGTTTGTTTTTCTGAGGCTTAACTCGCCCCCCATTGCACGAATTGCCCTTTGGGCGGTGTACAATCCCAGCCCGGTTCTGTCACCGCCCTCGCTTCTGCCATCTGTATCGAATGGCCGGAACACCGTCTTGCTGCGCTCCTGCGAAATGCCCCGGCCATCATCGCTAACCTGCCAAGTAATGATTGCGCCCCCGCCACTCTGCCTAGTCAAAAATGCGCTAAGTGTAATCTCTGTACCTCTGGAATGTATAATCGCATTGTGGACCAATTTGGATAGAGCAATAAAGACGCGCCCGTAGTCGCTCTCGATTAAACAGTCACTTTGCTGAGACAATGCAACTATGAGAGCGATGCCATTCGCTTGCGCCGGTCCTGTGTAGGTTTCTTGCAGGTGAAAGGCCAATTCACGCAGAGTGTACTTTGTTTTCAGGATTTGGACATGCTCGTTATCCGTGCGAACGCGCAAGTCGTCCAGAATCTCGGTCATTCGTCCGTTAGCTTTGCGAAAACTCGCAGCGACTTCTGACCATGGAGTACCGGCGTCGAGCTCTTCCGACAGCATCGACAGGATCGACATCGGCGTCCGCATTTCGTGTGCCGCCACAGACAGAAGACGTTCTTCACGCACCAGGACCTCGGCCAACGCGTCTTCAGCCGCATCCGCTTTTCTGACGAGACCTGCATTTGACGCCAAGCTGATTACGGCAAGCCAAACGATATCGCCTTTCTTCTCTAGGATATGGACGTTGCAGGGCACGGGCTCACCAGCCTTTTTCGGTCGTCGTTTGCAGAACGGGTTCGCAGGCAAATGCAGGGGAAACGGGCGATCGAACACCTCGCTGCTTGCTCGGTTCATTGCACCGAAAAGTTGCAACAATTCCTTCGAGCCGCTACCGGAGAAAAATTCGGCAAAACTCAGCCCGGGCCGTTCGTTTTGCTCGGCATCGACGGCCTGAATGACCTTCGTGCCGAGGTCTGCCGTTATCAATCGCCCCGCACCGCGGCGTGCAAGAGATGCTCGCATGCGACTGAGTTCTCGGTTGGTTAGCAGCAAATCATGAACCGCACTACTCCGGCTATTCAGCATTGCTACTGTAATCAGGGACACCGATGCAACAAAGGGGACGACCTTGTAAACCGGGCCCGACATTTCGGAAGGCGCTGTTCCGATCAGGACGAAGAGCGAAGGTGTGGCCATCACTATTGCGACGAGGCCGAGCCAGGCAATCAGTGGGTTACGGAACAGACCATAAAGAGCGCAAACGACAGGAACCACGAGTAAGTGGACCACTGGGTATGCGGTCACATTAAGGTGGCGGCCATAAATCAAGATTGCCACGCCCACTGCGACGGCGGCCACTTGGTGTGGGCGCGAAAATGCCCCGCGCGGGTCGAAGGCGTGACGAGAAAACTGAAAGACCAGAAGCGACAAGGCTGCAGCCATGGAAGCTTGACCGGCATACTTCCATATAACTTCGATCTGTATCGAGGTCATATCCCCGACAAGAACGGTGGCAGAGATAGCACTTGCGGTAACAAGGGCCGCAATTACCAAAACACCTCCAGGATGCTTCAGCACAGTTGGACGACCGTTACTCCAGGTTATCCGCCTCAAAACGCCGAGCCATGTTGCAGTAAACACGCCGCATAATCCCAGCCCCACGCATAGCGATATGATGATGGCAGGAGCCATGAAGCGGCTGCCAGTTGTCACACCGTGTAGGTGAAGCCAAATCATTGGCGGAGTTAATGCCGTCGCGACGATCAACCCACTCATCCCCGCAAGAAACCGCCAGCCGCGCCAGCCCTGCATGTCCCATGTCAACAACATCAGGGCAGATACGAGTGTCGCCAGTGAGTATAGGTATTGGACCGACATGTCGGTAGCAATTGGGCCGACCAAGGACAACGATGCGAGACCAATGATCCACAGACTTATCGTTGGTCCAAGCTGCCAAGCTTTACGGTGCTCGGTCTGGCTCCTGTCTTCCGTCCAAGCGATTTTGGAAGCTTGATCAGTCATGGCAGGGTCAAGTTTCGCCAACATCTCTTAGAAACTCGTCAGGATCGTGTAAACCGCAGGCGCAAGCATGAGAAGCAAGAACGGCGGCACCGTGAACAGCATCGTCCCCAGTGTCATCTTTGTCGGCAGAACGTTCGCTTGCTCTTCCACCTGACGCATACGCCGATTTCTCAGTTCCGCCGCAAATACGCGGAACGTCTCCGCTACGGGGGTGCCCATTGCGGAGGATTGAAGGATCACACGTGCAAAAGCCTGGAGATCGGAATTTTCGGTTTCCGTAGCTAATCTTTCGAAAGCACTCGCCCGGTCTTCACCGGCTTTCAAGGCATCAGCCGTAGCCGAAAACCGCTCGGCCAGTTCCGGATGCAGTTCCCGCATAAGCCGGGATACGCGTACAAGGCTCAAATCCAATGACTGGCCAGCTTCGACACAGACCAGCATCAGGTCCAGCGCGTCCGGCAGACCCTTTGCAATTCTGTCGACATATCGTTTCGCCCAACTGTCCACCAATACACCCGGCAATGAGTAGCCGATCACAAATGCCAGTGAGAGAAAGGCGAGCCACTGCAAAGGATCCGCCGCACGAAACTCAGGAAAGGCCGCGATGACAGCGCCCATGATCACAAATGCAATGGCTCCTCCCCCGAGTTTTGCAACCGCAAACAAGTAGAGCGCTTGGGGCCCGGCAAACCCGGCTTGAAAAAGACGACGGCGCGCCGCATCTTGTCTTTTCGCGTCATTTTCGCCCAGCAACCGCAGCACCGCAGTATGCAAAAATGAGCTGTTGTTCGAAGCTTTGCTTAGCGAGCGACCCGGTAGCGCCGCTTGGCCACCAATGAACATCAGGCCGAATGCAATCAGCAGCGTTCCCACCCCGAGTGCCAGCAGCACTGCCAAGAAAAGAGAAAGATTAAGTCCAGCCATGTTTGAACTCCTGCCTTAATCCCGCAGAACAAGCATGCGTCGCATGAAAAGCACGTTGGCTACCAGCAATGCGCCAACAATCGTCAGCAGGGCTGGAAAGAAATCAGCTCTTGAAACTTCGTCGAAATAGTTCGGGCTCAAGAGTGTGATGCCCAACACCGCGATGATTGGAAAAATCGACAACACGTTGCCGGACCATCGCGCCTCCGAGGTGAGGGACTTGACCTTCAGGGCCAGCGCCTGACGACCTCGACAAATCGTGGAGATCCGTTCTAGCAGTTCGGCAAGGTTGCCGCCGCTTGTCTGTTGAATTGCCGCACCGGCAGCTAGGAAACGTAGGTCCTGGTTGTCGCAACGTTCTGCGAGATCGTGCAGCGCAACGACCAGATCCTGCCCAAAACTCACTTCTTGGACGGTGGCCGTGAACTCCTCGGCAATGGGGCCTTCCATGCTTTTTCCCACCAGGGTGACGGCACTCGAAAACGGCGATCCCACCCGAAGCGCGCGAACCATCACGTCAATAGCCTCGGGCACCTTTTCGGCGATCGCGTCTCGGCGTTTCTGCCGTCGATAGCGCATCACGATCGACCATACACAAACGGCAAGTGCGCAAGTGGCAGTAACTGAAAGGATCAGGGAAAATCCAATTGCCACGCTCAGAACTGCAATTAGCAAACCGCAGACTGTACCATAAAGTAGCCATTGGGCGTAGCTGAGCGAGCCCAACCACTTGAGAAATAAAAGGAAGTGTATCCTGATCGAGCTGCTCTTTCCCCACGCCGCCCACGATACCCGCCCGTCCCCGCGGCGCAAGGGACGCCCCTCGGAAGGAGACACTGCCGAAGCGGGGGAGGCGCCTGATGTCAGGCTGAACCGACTGCGCAAGCGTTCCAGCCTTTGGTTGGCCTGCGACCACACCCGTAGCAGGAATGACGCCAGCAACAGCAGGGTGCCGGAAAACATCAAGAGAGAAAGAACTGTGGCAATACTCATGAGGGGTCACTCTGATAAATCGTTGCGGGCAGTTCCTGTCCCCAACGCTTGAACCTTTCGGTGAAGTGCGATCGAACCCCAGTGCTGACGAACCGCCCTTCTACGCGCTCGTCCGGTGATATTCCTGTATGTTCAAACGCGAATATCTCCTGCATCGAAAGCACGTCGTTCTCACATCCCGTAATCTCCGTGATAGAAGTTATTCGGCGCGATCCGTCCTGCATCCTGCTGATCTGAACAACAAGGTTCACAGCACTGGCAACTTGGCGTCTCAGCGCGCTAAGCGGAATTTCAATGCCGGCAAGCGCCACCATGTTTTCCAACCTGCTGGTAGCATCGCGCGCCGAATTTGCGTGAATTGTCGTCATCGAGCCGTCGTGGCCGGTGTTCATGGCCTGCAGCATGTCAATGACTTCGTTGCCGCGTGTCTCGCCGACGATGATACGGTCTGGCCGCATCCGCAGCGCATTTCTTAGGCACTCCCGTTGGGTGACCTCACCACGCCCATCCGTGTTCGGCGGCCTGCTCTCCATGCGCCCGACGTGATCCTGTTGTAGATTTAGCTCGGCAGTATCCTCGACCGTTATCACTCGTTCTCTTGTCCCGATATAGGAGGACAAGGCGTTCAGAAGCGTGGTTTTGCCAGCGCCCGTTCCGCCAGAAATCACGATGTTCAGGCGGCACCGCACAGCCGCCTTCAGGTACTCTGCCATATTGGCAGACAACGCTCCGTAAACGACCAACTGCTGCATACTCAGAGAGTCTTTGCGGAATTTTCGGATCGAAACCATTGTTCCGTCAACTGAGATGGGAGAGATCATCGCGTTCAGCCGCGAGCCATCCGGAAGCCGGGCGTCCACATAGGGGTTCATCTCGTCCACGCGGCGCCCGACGGCCGACACGATCTTCTGCAGGATCCTGCGTAGATGTGTCTCGTCCGAGAACTGAACATCGGTTTTTTGAAGTATGCCGTCCTGCTCAATATACACCTTTTCGGGCCCGTTGATCAGAATATCGGAAATACGATCATCCTTGATCAAGACTTCGAGAGGACCATACCCGGTCACCTCGTAGTAGATCTGATCTATGATCCGATCCCGTTCAGTACGAGACAACGCAATCGGCTGATTGGGCGCGATGTCCTTAACCATGTCACTGATTTCTTTACGAATTTCATCCTCGCTTGCATGGTCGAGGGCAGAAAGATCCAGTGTTTCAAGTAATTGTCGATGTACGAGGTAAAGAATCTTGGCGAGCACGAGGCGGCGTGCCTGGCCGCCTTCGGCTTCCGGCGAGGAGATTTCGACCTCAAGCGGTGGATCATCGAATTGTTCCGAGGCCGCCACGGGAGATTCTTCGGCTTGCTCTTCCCGGACATCTTGGTACGTCGCAGCGAGCCGGTTTCGGCGATACTTGTCAAACATAAGCCGCGTCCTTTGCCGGACTCATGTCGACTTGCGCCTGCAATGACTTTCTCAATACGTTCCGTGTGGCAAACTTGAGCAGCGGGCTTCCCATGTCGCAAGCGGCACCGACTTCAACGCCGCCATCCGGGAAGAAGTGGCTGATCTTCTGACCGAGACCGAGTTCGAAATGCTGCAATTTATCGCACCATTCCTGATCCAGGTCGGATGGACACCGGTTCAAAGCATACACGAAATGGCCCATATTGACGTTGCTTTCCAACAGTTGGTCCCTGAACTTGCGCGCATTGCGAACGCTGCGAACGTCCTGCTGTGCTACGCAAACGACGGCATCCGCCGCGCTGAACACCTCTTCGCTCCAGTCGGTAAGAACATGGGGCATGTCTATAATGACGAGGGGCGCGCATTGCTGCGTCAGGGAGATGAGCCTTGTTCCTTCGCCGCGAGCCAAAGCATCCACGGGCAGGACTTCACGTGGGCCGGGAAAGACCCGCAGTTTGGGTCCGAAACTCCGTAGGCACTCTTCAAAACTGTCTGTATCCAGCGTACCGATCGATTGGTATGCATCTCCGATTTGATCGGTTTCCTCAATCGACAGGTAACTCGCGATCGCGGAAAATTGCAGGTTCAGATCCAGAAGGCACACCCCCGGTACATTCTTCTCCCCTGCGAGTTCGACCGCCAAGTTCGTCGCAAGCGTCGTCGTTCCCGCGCCGCCAGACATGCCCTGAAACACGATGACACCCGACCGCCGGAACAAGACCTTGCTTAGGACGCTGTTCTGATTACGATATTTGCGCGGCCCCCGGCTATTGCGGAACATTGTCTTCAACTTCTTCAGGAAACCCCGACGTGAGCCTTCTGGCCGGGTCGTCCCATTGTCCAATGTCTTCTCGGGGCTTTCGAATTCTGACCCTGGCCACTTAGCTTCGCCCTGAAGTTTCATCACACGGCTCGGAAGCAATTTCGGCAGGGTGCTCGCTGCGTCCGGCTCTATCACGATGGCGGAAAACGGTATCTTGAGTTGGCACGCGGCACTCTCGGGCGCGATGACCACGAGGACCGCCGGAAGTGCCATAGCGGCATTGATGACCTGTTGCGCCATTATTGGAAGGCCATCACCGGAGGCGCCAACCGCGAGTATCAGCAGGTCGAAGCTAAGCCCTGTCAGATCATCGGCCAGCATCGATGCGGCCTCGTAGAAGCCCAGATCGGTACGGTCATGCGGAGGTAGGTGGGACAGGGCATCGGCCACATGCAACACACCGATGGCATCATCACAGACGGTGCACACCCGTGGCTTGCCGTCAGGCGCGACCCGCGACGGAATATCCAAAAGCGGCTGGTTCAACACGGCACCTCGACCGTAGACCTCGAGGCGGATCTGACCACGTTGAGCTGGCACCGTTTCGGCGAGAACTCAAGCGGCAGACTGACCCTTTCCCAACTTGAAGGCGGTTTTGAGTCGGTCGGCGCATCGGCGGTACGTGCCGGTTTGCTCTTATCTTTGCCAACATCTGGCACCTCGACAGCGGGGCGCGATGTCAGGCTCTGGTCATCATGAACCTCGTCCTTTTCGCCAGTCACGAAGCTGGAATTTGCCGGGACGACGAAATGTTCACCGCGCCCGTCCGACTGGACCAACCGCGCGATTTCAGAGGTTGGCCCGACCAGAACGATCTTGTCGTCCGCGGCATCGCTGGTCGAGGGGCCACGTTCTCCGTCACCCGCATCGTAAGGCTGCGCAACGGACAGGTTGGAGCCGACAAGATGCGTGCGTGTTTCGCCGCCCTGCCCTTCCTCCGTCACGCGCCACAATACGTCCACCCGGTCTTCCGGTGCGAAGGGTTGCGAGAAGTCTTCGGCATTGGAAGTGGAAACTGATATCGCCGCGTAGCCAAAAGGCACAAGGACACCGGCGGAAGAAATGGCTTGCGGGCGTGCCAATTGGGAGAAAAGCAGGAAACTGTCGGCCTTGAGATCATTAGCCGCAATCAGCATATCATCCGCGGCGGCCATCGCCTGTCCCGGATCGACAATCACGTCATCGGGAAGGTGGGAGGCCGAAATCTTCACCATGGTGAACGCATCGGCCTCCAGCGTGGCGCCTTTGGGCACGTCACGTGCCAATACGGGAACGGAGAGCGTTTCGATTTCTGACAGGCGCGCGATTTCTGCCTTGGCATCGCGCAGGTCTTTCTCCAATGACTTGACGTAGAAGTAAGTTCCGCCGCTTGCCGTGGCCGTCACCGCCAGCCCGGCGACCAGGAACATAGGAATCTTTCCTTGCAACCGCATCTTTCTACCTCGTCTTGGCGTTTGCAACATTGCATCCGCATTGCCTTAGAATCGTCAACAGTGTCGCTATCTGAACTTTAGATTGTGTCAAAAATACTATTGTTCATAGCCAAATTGTGGGCATTTTACATACGTTAGCGTATCGCTGAATTTGCGATCCACATGAAAGTAAAGGCATCCGATGACGATCGGTTTTTGCCGACAGCTTTAGCTGAAAAGGGGATTTCGGATACCCGCCGCGGTGACACATATTTATGTGCTCCACGGCGGCGTACGCTTAGCTTACGGCGGTAGCACCCCATTCAGGCACACAAGGTGGATAGCAACTGAGCAAGTCTGGAACGTGGGTTCAGACGTTCTCGACAACTTCCTCAGCGCGCTCACTTGCCCACCGCTCTTCACGCCACGCCTGGTAACGAGCGTTGTTCTGGTTTGCGGCCTGAATGGCTGCGCGCATGCGCCCGGCCGAAACCGGAGCCCGGAGTGTTGCGTCGCACGCAGACATCCGTTCTGCAGTGAAATCGTCGGCCGAGACTTCGCTCGCGATCAGAATCAGAGGCACATCCGGAGACGCATTCCTGACGTAGAGACAGAGGTCGATCGCCTCACCGACGTCTCCGAAGGAATCGACGTCCACCATCACGAAATCCACCTCGCCTGGGAACCGAAGCAATGCCTCGACCATGGCTTCGGGTGTTTCAAGCAGTCCAAGGTTGCCACCGGACTGTGCCACCCACATGCGATAGATCTCTGCCGTTCCGTCCACTGAACCGCAGAAGAACGAAAGGCCTTTCTGGCAGATTGGCTTACCTTCGACCTTTTCCATTGCGGTGCTGAGGTTGAGCGCGCCTAAATCGTCCAGCAGTTCACTGGCATTTTTGCCACGCTCGTCATTCGAAATGGGCTCGACGCCCTTCAGGTTTTGGTCGGGAAACATGCCCTTCTGCATCGACATTGTGATACTCCTTGCATCAAAGTGCCCCCGCACCTTTGCGCAGTAGATACATACTTTAGTTATTTTTGCAATGCTTTAGTTTTGCCGCTTGCAAAACGCGCTCGTCGCGTTGCTCCGGGACGTCGAAACGCCAGCACTTCCGGGCTTTCAATGCAAACTGCCGCCCGAAGGCGGCAGCTGCTTTAGCGTAATGACGTGTCGGTCAGAAGGTGCAACCCGTCAGGTGTTACAGCTCCTGTCAGCCCAGCAGCCCATCCTCGCCGCCGGTCAGGCCGCCCAGGAGGCCGTCCTCGCCGGTCACGGCGCCGAGCAGGCCGCCGTCGCCGCCGAGAAGACCCCCGACGATGCCATCCTCACCGAGGACCGGGTCGAGCAGGTCGCCCTCACCGCCGAGCAGACCACCGACGATGCCGTCCTCACCGAGGACCGGGTCGAGCAGATCGCCCTCACCGCCGAGCAGACCACCGACGATGCCGTCCTCACCGAGGACCGGGTCGAGCAGGTCGCCCTCACCGCCGAGCAGGCCGCCGACGATGCCGTCCTCACCGAGGACCGGGTCGAGCAGGTCGCCCTCGCCGCCGGTCAGACCGCCCAGAAGGCCGTCCTCGCCGAGAACCGGGTCAAGCAAGCCGCCTTCGCCGCCGAGAAGGCCGCCAAGCAGGCCCTCTTCACCGAAGAGCGGGTCGAGCAGGCCACCGTCGCCGCCCAGCAGACCGCCGAGCAGGCCGTCCTCACCCAGCAGGCTGGCCAGCAGGCCGTCATCGCCCAGCAGGCCGTCGAGCAGGCCGGCATCCTCGCCCAGCAGATCACCGAGCAGGCCATCTTCGCCACCCAGCAGCCCGCCCAGCAGGCCGTCGTCGCCCAGGATGCCGTCCAGCAGGCCGCTCAGCAGGCCGCCGTCGGCACCCCCGCCGCCGTCCTGGGTGCCGCCATAGAGGCCGCCCAGCACATCCTGCACCAGCGCGTTCACGCCGCCCAGCACATCACCGGAGCTCAGCCCGGTCACCGCCCCGTCGAGGCCCTGGGCCACGGCGTCGAGCAGTTCGATCACCCCGTCCAGCGCGCCGTCGACCAGCGTGTTCTCGGCCAGGAGCGCCTCCTCGAGCGAGGCAAGCAGCGTCTCCAGCGCGGTCTCGACATCGAGATCGTCGAGCGCCGCAAGGCTCGCCGCCACCCCTTCGGCCAGGGCAGCCCCGGCCTGGGTCGTTCCGGCATCCGTCTCGCCCAGGGCACCGCCGTCGGACACACCGTCCCCGACGAGCAGCCCTTCGATCAGAGCCCCGAGCAGTTCACCGGCTCCGGCCAGCGGGGTGCCGTCTTCGAGGCCATCCATCAACCCCTGCATGCCTTCTTCAAGGCTGTTCACAAGGATCTCGGTGCCCTCTCCGAGGCCGGTGACCACGCTTTCGTCACCGGCCAGGGCTTCGATCACCGTGGTCAGGACCGTGTCGATGGCGGCCGCGACATCCTGGTTCTCCAGGTCAGCGATTGCCTGATCGATGCCCTCGCCCAGGGTGCCGGTCGTTCCGCCGAGCCCGTCGATGGTCTCCCCAAGCACACTCGCGTTGTCCGTGGGATCGGTCGGATCCGTGGGATCAGTCGGATCCGTAGGATCGGTCGGGTCCGTGGGATCAGTCGGGTCCGTCGGATCGGTCGGGTCCGTGGGATCAGTCGGGTCCGTGGGATCAGTCGGGTCCGTCGGATCGGTCGGGTCCGTCGGGTCCGTCGGGTCCGTGGGATCGGTCGGATCCGTAGGATCGGTCGGGTCCGTGGGATCGGTAGGATCCGTCGGATCGGTCGGGTCCGTAGGATCGGTCGGGTCCGTCGGATCAGTCGGGTCCGTAGGGTCCGTCGGATCGGTCGGATCCGTGGGATCAGTCGGGTCCGTGGGATCGGTCGGCAGTGTCGGGAACGATGGGTCACCAACGAAATCATTACCGCCACCGTCAAGCAGCAATATCGCACCGCCGGCCAGCAGCGCCGCGCCACCTGCCAGCAAGAGCTCTTCGTTGTCCCCCAGCAGTCCCATGCCCGCCGCGCCGTCATCAGAGCCCTCACCTGTGTCGGCCACCATGCCCGCTGCATCCAGGACATAGGGACCATCGACGAGAAGCAGCTTGCTCACGGCTCCGTCCGGACCGACAACAAAAAAATCTCGGATCAGCACCTCGTCGCCGTTGACCATACGCACAAGAAGATCATCCCCACGGCGGATAAAATTGTCGACGTCCGCCCTACGGGCCGTGATCTGAAACTCCATCGGCCTTTCTGCCGTTAGCACCTTGGTCGCCATACAAGTCGCCCCCTATCCAATTATTTCACCCGCGCATGCAAAAAGGCGGCGAGGGTGACACATCCATGTGCATCGCTGCGTTACCCACCACGATGCCAAACTGGCGCTCAATGGTGGCTCTATCGATTTTCAGCCTAATCGATACTTTAGTATTTAACAATATACTTTCGAGTTGATTTCAATGCATTGGCCTGCGGCACTTAGCGCGACCTGTCGTGTCCACGAAGGAGGGCCTTCACCGGATCGACCCGACAGCCGTGTGTTAAGCATTTCAAGCGAAGTTCAATGTGCCGTTGCGTGACGCGGAGAGTACCGGAGCAACCAGTAATACTGCCTGTCGCGACAAGGAGGAACGCCAGACCCGCCTGTTCGGATATTCACCTTCCCATGGAAGCAATGAGTTTTTTCTTAAAGTGCTTTCAATACAGCTAAATTATCGTACTATACATACTTACGATACCTATTTGGAAAATACGTTATGGGACGCACTATCAACCATTTGGACTTTCGCCGATCGCCGCTGTCCGAAGACCTTCGCGAATCCGAGGTCGATGCTGCTTTCCGGCGTGCGTCACGTCAACTGTATGACGAGCCGGGCCCGAACGAATATGTTGGCATGGGAAGTTCTGAAACCAAAGACTTGAGAACCGTCCAATATTCTTCAACGTCCGTGAGGTCCTGGCCTGACTACCTGCTCGCGACTTGCGGAAGCGCATTCGTGATCATGGTTGCGATCCATCAATACATGGATCGCCCATTGTCCCTTTGCCTGGTATTGATTTGCATCGGAGGTTTTCTGATCGCTGCCGCGGCCAAATCGTCGATCAAGAGAACGCGAATTCTTTACCAGTCTCATGAAGAATGGCTAGACACTTGGCAGCACGGCGTAACAGCTGACGTCATCACCGGGATCGGCATTGCGATGGCCTCGTGCGGGCTGGGCCTGACCTGTTTGACGCTCCTCAGCCCTTGAGGCGACCAGAGTCGCCGGTAAGTTAGTTGAAAATCAGGTAGCCGATAGGTTTGCCGCTTTTGAAACGTCGCCGCATGTTCGCGTAATCGGCGAGAAGGCTTTCGATCTCACCGCTGCTCATTGTCCCTTCCAGCACGGCACGCGCCTCCCGCTCGCGTCCGTCGAGCGCATATGCAATCGCCATGTTGCCCCTTGCAGCGTCCCCGTTCTCCGGATCGCGAACCAGTTCCTGCAGTATCTTGAGGCCGGCAGCCACCTGTCCAGACATGGCAAGACTGAGAGCGTAATTGTTCAGTAGCACGAAATTCGTCGGGTAATATTGCAACGCCTTTTGGTAGACGACCTGAGCTTCTGCGTGCCGAGACAGGAAATCGAGCGATACGCCTTTTCCCGTCAGCGCCGAAAGGTTCTTGCGGTCACGGGATAGCGCCTGATCGTAAAGTTCGATCGCCTCAGCCGGCCGAAGTTTCTGTAGCTTGAGTTCGGCCTGTGCGTTGAGAACTTCCGGGTTCCGCCGGTCTAGGACACGGGCCCTTTGAAGTGCGAAATCTGCGCGTGAGAACTGCCCCATGGCGATATAGGAACGCCCGAGTCCGAGATACGCCGTGGCCGACCGGGGAGTTTCCTCTACGGCCTGTTCATACAACCGCGCGGCCTCGAAATAAGACCCGCCGGCTAGTGCGGCTTCAGCAACGGCTTCCATCTCAGAGACCTTGGTCTGCGAAGGTCCAACGCCAAGGTTCAACCTGCCCTGATTATCGGCGCACCCAGATACAAGGACGATCATAGCAGCGATCTTGCCGATCGTTCGCAGTCTTGTCATGGTCATGATCTCCCCGATCGTGGGCCAGTAGCCGTTCCTCAGAAACGTGTCGAAATGGCTATCCCGAAATTCTGTTCCTTGTCGCCCGGTTCCTTGGAAATCGGTTCGGCAATGTAGAGAGAGACTAGCTCGCACCAACGGACGGCCTTGCCAGACGATCGAGAAATGGGGCATGGGTCGAGGCAGTGCCAAAGCGATGAACTTGCAACGAAATCTCACACTTGGGCTTAGTCAATAGAACTCAGGTTGAGGTCGGTACGCCGCTGGCCTACGCTGCCCGCATGATAGATTGCAGTCAATTCAAGTATCTCGAAACCGTATGCGGGATCAGAAACCGCGCCGTTGCTTTAGCCAAGTAGCGCGCTCCGGTTTCGGCTCCTCTTGTAGCTGAAGGCGCTTGACGCTGCTGGAAACGATCAGGCGATAGAGTCTTACCTGATCACGCGCCCGGGGTCGGTCGGGCGCAACAGTTCGAAAAGGTCGCCCGCCGTCGCATAGTCGCGATAGCCGCAGCGCCCCAGCGGTTGCGCTTTCGCGGTATCGAAGCGGCCGTCGCGGATGAGGTCATCGTCGATATAGACGGCCACGACCTGCCCCACGACCCACCAGCGGCCAGTTGATGCGCCGTGCATATCCGTGAGTTCGTCACAGGACACTACCTTGCATTCGAGGGCGGCAGGCGCCTCGGTCACGCGTGGGGGCGCAACCAGTTTCGAAGGCGTCATGCCAAGCCCGGCAAAGTCGAACTCGTTGACGCCGTCTTCGACCTCTTCCGATGTGCGGTTCATCTGCTCGAGCAGTGGTCTGGTCGACAGGTTGAAGACGAACTCGCCGGTGTCCCTGGCGTTGCGCGGCGAGTGCTTGTAGCCGTCGCTGGAAAAGCCGATCATGTTCGGCCGGCTCGAGACGGCATTGAAAAAACTGTAGGGGGCGAGGTTCGGGCGCCCTTCCGTGTCGACGGTCGAGATCCAGCCGATCGGCCGCGGCGCAACGATGGCCTTGAACGGGTCGAACGGAAGCGGTTCGTAGCCTTCTTCGCTGGTATACTGCATTGGGTCCTGCTGTCTGTTATGCGGGTGTCTGGGGCGCTGGCCCGACCCTTTGGCCGTGCCGAGCCGGCATGGCTCAGGCCGTGGCCTTGAACTCGAAGTCGAACACCTTGTCTGCCATCACCTGGCACCGCTTGATCAGACGTGGCTCATCCGGGCCGTAATCGGCGACGGCATTGTGCAGCGTGCCGATATTGTCCCACATGATCACGTCGTTCTCGGACCAAAGGTGCTTGTAGCGATACTTGTCCTGAAGCTGATGGTCGAACAGGAATGTCAGGATTTCATCGCTTTCCTCGGGGTCCATGCCGTCGATCTTCATGGTATAGCCCGGGTTGGCATAAAGCACCTTCTTGCCGGTGATCGGGTGCGTCATCACCATCGGGTGAGAGACCGGCGGCTTCTTGGCGCGCTGTTCCGGCGTCAGCGGCGGGCGCGTGCTTCCCTTCTCGCGGCGCATCTTTTCCCAGAACTTGTTGAAGTCATGCGTCGCGGTGCGGTCTTCGATCTTCTGCCTGATATCGTCGGGCAGGTCCTCGTAGGCCTTGTGCATGTTGGCGAATTCCGTGCAGCCGAGCGGCACGCCGTTCCGCCGGGGGATCTTGATACCGTAAAGCACGTTGGCGAAGGCGATATCCTTGGAATAGGACATGTCGGTGTGCCAGTCCTGCCCGGCATCGGCCAGCCCGATGGGCTTGCCGTTTTCCTTGATGTTCGACAGGATCATCACCTCGGGGTGCTCGTCATCCATGAAGGAATTGGCGACGTTGACCTCGAGCCCGCCGAAGTTCTGGGCAAAGGCTTTCAGCTCTCCCGCTTCGAGATGCTGATCGGGAAAACAGACGACCCCGTGGGTGCCCACCGCATGCATGATCGTCTCGTAGACTTCCCTGTCCATGGGCTTGGACAGGTCGAGGCCTTCGACCCGTGCGCCCATGATGTCATCATTGGGAACGACATTAACCATTTCGATACCTCCTAGGCTGATTCTGTGGATTGGGTGACAGGCGACAGCACGAACTCGGCCCCCGCCGCTTGGGCGATGCGCCGCAGATGCGCCACAAGCTCGGATGACAAGGGCACGCCTTCGACGAGGCGCCGGTCGGACAACGCCTTTTCGACATCCCCGGGCAGCAGAACCGGGCGGTCGGGATCGACCGGCGGTGTCGCGCGAAGGGTGTCGTCGACGATGTCGAGGTCCGTGTGAAACTCTGTCAGGCCGCGGAATTTCTCGGGGTCGAGCGCCAGGAAGAAATGGCCGATATTGTCGCCCTTGGGCGCCGCGTCGCCGCGGGCGCCGATGAACGCGCCACCCGCCAGCGTACCGCCAAGGAAATGCCCCAGCAGGGCGAGCCCGTAGCCCTTGAAGGCGCCCATCTGCGGGGTCGAGCCCAGCGGGGTCAGCCCCCCGGCCCGATTGCCGTACACGATTTCGGCGGCAACCTCGGGGTCGGTGACGGTGGCGCCCTCGCCATCGACGACCCAGCCTTCGGGCACGGGGTCGCCCGTCAGCTGGAACAGACGGATCTTGTTGCCGGCGGCCGTCGAGGTGGCCATGTCGAACACGATGGGATGCGTGCCCTGTCGCGGCACGCCGTAAGCCAGCGGGTTGGTGCCCAGAACGGACTCGCCCGCGCCCGGCGGCACGACGCACACCACCTTGGTGGAGGAGGCGACGAGCACGATCATGCCCTGCTCGGCCCCGCGCCGGGCGTAATAGCCTGCGGCCCCGAAGTGACGCGAGTTGTTGACGGTGACGGCGGCCACGCCGACCTCTCGTGCCTTTTCGCAGGCCAGGTCGACGGCGCGCACCGAGACAGGGAAGCCAAGCCCGCCCTGGGCGTCGATGCTGGCGTAGCCGGGGCCGTCGCTCAGCACGCGATCATCGGCGCCAAGGTTGAAGTTGCCGCCCTCACGCCACTTTTCGTACAGCGCAAGCAGGGATATCCCGTGCGTGCCGATCCCGCGCAGGTCGCAATCGAGCATCGCCTCGGCGGTCAGCGCGACGTTCTCGGGCCCCATGCCCCATGCGGACAGAACCTCGGCCGCCTGATTACGAACGCATTGGGCGTCGTAAAGGGTGTCTTGTTTGTCTTCGCTCATTCTTTCGTTGGCTCCTCAGCTTTCATCCACGACCGGGTTGACGAGGTCCGGAAGCCCCTCGACCTCGACCCGCACCTCGTCGCCGGGCTGCAGGTACGTGGGCGGTTCCCGGAAATGGCCCACGCCGGCGGGCGTGCCAGAGGCGATGATGTCGCCCGGCGACAGGGTCACGTACCGGCTGATGAAGCTGACCAGGTAGGGGATCGGAAAGATCAGGTCGTCTGTCTTGCCTTCCTGAACGAGGTCGTCGTTCACGAAGGTGCGCAGCGACAGCCCGCCGGGGTCGACCTTGTCGCCGGCGGCCAGCATGACCGGCCCGGCCGGGCAGAACGTGTCGAGGCTTTTTGCAAAGGTCGTCTGACCGGGGCTTCTGTCGAACTGGAATTCCCGGGCCGTCACGTCATTGAGGGGGATGTAGCCCGCGACCGCACCCAGCGCGCCGGTTTCATCCACGCCCCGCACGATCTTGCCGATGACGACGCCGATCTCGCCTTCCCAATCGAGCTTGGTCACGCCTGCGGGCCGGCGGATCGGGTCGCGGTGGCCGATGACGGAGGATGTCAGCTTGGCGAAGAGCCGGGGCTCTTCCTGTGCCTGCAGACCGCCTTCCTGCGCGTGCGCCCCGTAGTTGCGCCCGACGCCGATTATGTTGGCGGGCCGGCCGGTCGGCGGAAGGAACCGGATGGTGTCAGGGTCCAGTTTCTCCGGCCCTTCGGCGACGGTCACGTCACCAAACGCCGGATCGTCGAGCAGCCCGTGTTCGAGCATGGCGCGAAGCCCGCCGTTCTGAACGAGATCGGCCTGATCCGTCTTGCCGCGTGCAACAAGGGCGGCGCCCAGATCGAAGTAGTCCCCGTTCAGGGCAAACCCCGCGCGGGGTCTGTCGCTCTGAAGGCTGTAGGTGAATAGTTTCATTCTGGCCTCCGGGCTAGTTCACTAGAAACAGAGAGATTTCCGGGAAGGACACGAGCAGCGCCAGCAGCACCAGCTCGACCGCGACGAAGGGGGCGACGCCCTTGAACCCGACCTTGGTGGGCGTCTTCGTGGCGGCTGAGGCAATGAAGACGTTCAAGCCCACAGGCGGTGTCACCAGCCCGATTTCGGCGGTCTTGACGATCAGGATGCCGAACCAGATCGGGTCGAAGCCGAGGCCCGTGACGATCGAATAACTGACCGGCACCGTCAGCACGAGGATCGCGAACTGATCCATCAGCATGCCCAGCAGGAGATACATCAGAAGGATCAGCACCAGCACGAGATGCGGCGAGATATCGGATGCGGCGATGAAGTCGAGCAGGTGGTTGGTGACCTGGGTGTAGGTCATGAAATACCCGAACATTAGCGCGCCGAAGATGATCGTCACGATCATCGCGCTGGTCCGCAGCGTGTTGCCGATGGCGGTGGCCGCGGTGCCGGCGCGCAGTCGGCCAAGCGAGAGCGACAGCAGGAAGGCACCGACCGCCCCGATGGCGCCCACTTCGGTTGGCGTCGCCAGCCCAGAATAGAGACTGCCCAACACGAGCACCACCAGCAACACGACCGGCCAGACCCGCCCCTTCTGTTCGAGCCGGTGGCCTTCGGCATCGGTCAGCGCGTCGTCATGCGACGGCGCCCAGTCGGGGTTGCGCCAGAGCACCAGGCGGATCGCGACCATGTAGCCCAGCCCCGTCACCACTCCCGGGCCGATACCGGCGATGAACAGCTTGCCGATCGATTCCTCGGTCAGGATGCCGTAGACGACAAGCGCGATCGACGGCGGGATCATGATGGCCAGCGTGCCCGCGATCGAGATCGTACCGATCGCAAGGCCGGGATTGTAGCCCAGCCGGCTCATCGTCGGGTAGGCAGCGCGGGCGATGGTGGCCACCGAGGCCGTGCTCGAGCCGGACGTGGCCGCCAGAACGGCGCCGGCCAGAACACAGGCCATGGCCAGCCCGCCCTTCACCTTTCGCATCAGCCGGTTGCACGCGATCATCATGTCGTCGGCGATGCCGCCCGCGCTGAGAAATTCCGACATCATCACGAAGGCCGGGATGGTCAGGATCACGTAATTGGCAAAGGTGTGGTGCACGACCTCTGTCATCAGGCCCAGAACGGTGGCCTGCGGGGCCACGAACAGCAGGCTGATACTACCCGCCACGCCAAGGGCGAAGCCAACGGGCAGACCAAGCAAGAGAAACAGGATCAGCAGCAGAGTGCCGGCGAGTATGATCATGAACAGGCCTGTCGGGTTAGTGCGCTGCGGGCGCGTCTGGGTCGAAGTCGCTGAAAGCATCGACGAGAAGCCGTAGGACGAGCATGAACATCCCGATCGGAATCCATACCCATGACCATCCAACCGGCCAGTCGATCACGCCCATCATAAGGTCGTTCTTGACGAAGGCGTCGGTTGTCTTTCCCAGGGCCTGCCAGCAGATGAACGTCAGGTAGATGGCTGCCAGGATATTCCCGGCCCGCAAAAGCAGGATGCGCGGCCCCTTGGGCATGGTGTTGAGCAAGAGCTGGATGCGGATACGCCCGCCTGTCCGGTATCCCCAGGGAAGTGCCAGGGAAAAGCCCATCACCATCAGGTAGCTTTCAGTCAGCGTGTATTGAAACGTGAGCGGGGCAGAGAACAGATGCCGCATCACGGCATCCGAACTGACGAAGACCATCGCAAGGGCGATGGCCGCCCCGCCCACGACGATGAGGACATTCTCGACCGCGCTCAAGGCGCAGTCGGCTGCCCCCACCGTTCTTTTGAAGACACCCGATGTCATGCCTGTTTTGCGGCCTTGCGATATTTCTCAAGCGCCGCCTCGGCCGGAAGACCACGGCCCGCCAGACGTTCGACCCAGCTGTCGTGGACAGATTCCAGCGCGCCGTTGATCTTGTCCAGCTCCTCGGTCGGGAACTCGTAAAGATCCATGCCGAGCTCGGAGAATTCCTTGCCCAGCGTTTCGGTGTCGGAATCCATCAGGTCGCCGACATGCTGTTCGGTGAATTTTCCGGCTTCCATGATCGCATCCTGGATCTCGGCCGGGATCGTGTCCCACTTTTCCTGCCGGATCGAGAAGACGTTGGTGAACGTCCCGAAAGAGCCATTGGTGCTGGCGGCGTCACTGAGTTCCTGCACGCCGTAGCCCTTCACGCTGCTGAAGGCCGAGAGTGTCGCGTTGACCGTGCCCCGCTCCATCGCGACGTAGATGTCGCTGGCGGAAATCTCGGCCGGCGCGGCGCCCAGCGACTCGATGGCAAGGTTCATGCTGCCACCGGCCGACCGGATGACGCGGCCCTCGAACTCGGCAAGGCTGCGAATGGCACCCTTGGACGAGAACAGCTGGTAAGGCGGGTACGCCATGTTCCAGATCGGCACGATCCCATTCTCCTCGAACTCGCCCATTAGCTCGGGCGTCTGGATCGCGGCGGCGTAGGTGTCGATATTCGTGCGCGCCGACGAGCCCAGCCCGGGCAGCGTCGAGACACCGTTCAGGGGCATCTTGTCGCTGACATAGCCGATCGGTACCGGCACCGCGTCGGCGACGCCGGTCTGAACGGCATTCATCAGGCCCTTGAGGTTCGCCAGCTGCCCGGCCGGGAAATAATTGTACGACACAGCGTCGCCCACCAGTTCCTTGAGCTTATTCATCCAGGGCTCGACGCCGCCGGCAGAAATCACGTGCTTGTTGGGGCTGCCGTGCACCACGGTTAACTCCACAGCATTTGCTGCGCGCAGAACGGCTGGCATGGCCACCAGACCGCCTGCGGCGGCACTCATCTTCAGAAGTTCACGTCTTTTCATGGTCTCCTCCCTATTTTGACCTTCAAGCGGTTTTGTCGGCCCTGCCTTAGCCGGGTCGAGTCGCGGCGAAGGCCGGCCGCGCGTTCAAAGTTGACACCCAACCTGACAAGCGTGGGCGAGTGTCGAGAATTTCCAGCTCCGGATGACGAAATCCGACCCAATCCGCGGCGCATACTGCTGCGATGTCGGCCATGTCCGGAACGCTAACTGAATCGGGTGCAACTTCCTCGAGCGCATCAAGTGCGCGACAGACCGCAGCCTGATGGAATTTTACGAATTCATCCTGATCGGGACCGCCTTTGCGCTGTTTCTCGACCCGCGTCAGCATTCCCTTATCCAAAATACCTTGGGCAAGGCCAAGGATACGCAAACGGCCGGCATCGCGATCAACGGGCTTATGCATCGCGCCATTGGCGAACCGATCATCCAAGTAACGGCACACAAGATCGGATTCGATGATCGTGACACCATTATCTAGTGACAACGCCGGAATCTTCCCGACAGGATTGATGTCCCAGAAACCCGTCGCCGGATCACGAGGATTTACAGAGACTTCTTGCACGCTGTCGGCCTGATCAAGCTCGCGCAGCATCACGCGCACTTTCCGCGCGTAGGGCGAATTGCCCGACATGAACAGTTTCACTTTCGTCCTCCTGGTTCGCGCAAAACCTAGGCTATCGAAAGCCATTCATTAATAAAAACTTAAATATTTAAACAATAAGTTGGAAAATTCGAATAATCAGACATCAAGGCCGAGCCGGTCTGCGTTCTTTGCCGCGGTGTTTACCAATGTTCCCAGCAATAGGTCCGCGACCGGCGACAGTTTCTCGCCTCTGCGCGAGATTTTTCCAATCGTTCGCGAGGCGCGCTGATCCTTGAAGGAAAGCGCCACCAACCTTGACGCGACAAGAAGCCGTGGGTCGACCACGGGCATGACCGTTGCTCCCAGCCCGGCTGCGACAAGCGCGTAAAGCGTCGGATACTGCATGCTCTCATGCCGGGGCATGATCTTGATATCCGCCCGCCGCGAGAGGTCGTCCAGGACGCCGCGGGCGGTGCTGCCGACGCTTGGGCACATGAGGTGAAGGTGGCGCAAATCCTCTGCCTCGGCGAAACCACGTCGCGCTATCGGGTGCGTCTCTGGTAGTATGAGCTTGAACTCCTGCTCGAAGAGAGGTGTGAATTCGAGCACCTCGGGAACGTCAGAATACGGGCCTATGCCAAAATCGACGGCCCCGCTTTCGACCGAGCTCAGCATGTCGGTACGAAGAGCCTCCAACAAAGATACCTTCACATCCGGCTGCTCCAGCTCGATCCGTTTGATCGCCTCGGGAATGATGCTGACCGCGATGGTCGGAGAAACGGACAACTCAACGCTCCCCGAGAAGGCCGCAGTGTTTGCCTTGAAATCCCGCAGCAGCCGGTCCGTATCGTTAAGGACACGCCGCCCACGTATCAGAAACTCTTCCCCCGCGTCCGATAAACGAACCGATCGTGTAGTCCTGACAAGAAGCCTCACGCCCACGATCTCTTCCAGTTGAGCAATTTGCCCGCTTACCGCAGCGGGTGATCTGCCAACCCGCTCGGCCGCACGTTTGAAGCTGCCAAGTTCGGCCACCGCCACGAATGTGGCAATGAGCCCCATGATCTGCCGGTCTTGCATCAAACAGCTTTCAATAAACGTTCCTTGCACCGGCACTATACTCAGGACACTAGACGAATGGGAAACGTTCCCGTGTACCGAAAAGAGTCATGTCAAAGGAACGTGGGCTGAAGCGGACTGAGCCTTCACTTACCGCCCCCGCATCGCAAATCGCAACTTTTTCAAGTATTTTCACCCCACCCGATGATGTAAGTCGAAAAGACCGCCATTCTGTCCATGCTGAAGCTTATTCGACTTTGACTGGCAGAACCGCCAGCCAGACCGGTCTCAATCCCCCGTGTGAGTTTTCCCACGCGTTCGTCCGCAATCCACGCAAAATCAACGAGATCGCCCCAAGATGATGTCTTCGCCGATCAGGTTGATTTGCGGCACCTGCCGGTAGCTCCACTTTTCCGAAGTAAGTTCCGGCAGGGTGGTCATGACATGATCCGACAACTCGGTTGCGCTGATGAGCCCGTCACCATTTTGATCTCCCGATGCGAAAGCGTCCAGCAGGACGCTGGTGAAGGCCCCGTGGCCGTTATGGCCCTCGAGGGCATATTGGGTTTCGGCAGATGCCGATAGCATCAAGCGGGTCGATCCGCTTCCGACCGCACCATTGACGGAGGCCTGATGCAGGCGGAAGGCCGCGTCCATCCGCAAGGCCGAGCCGCTTTCGCATGCATCGATCAGAACAATCGAGCGCTGGGCAGGAAGGCGGGACAGCCACCTGTTCAGGTCGCTTTGAGAGATCGCGCGTTCAGCCAGCTCCGCCTTGGGGTCGCGGCCGGTCCGGACGTCGGAGGCGAGGAAGTGGAAGCGGCCTTCATCGGTTAGGCCGTGACCTGCCACGAAGAGGACGAAGACGTCGTTCGGATGCATCCGTTCTGACATATCGCGTATCGTCTCGGCCACCCTGGCGCGCGTGACATCCTGATCGAAGAGCCGCGTGACAGAGACTTCCCGGCCCAGCAGCGAAGCGGGCCCCACTCGGGCGTCCTGCGCGGTCGCTGCACCGACGAGGGCCTCTTCGAAGGCTTCCGCGTCGCGGGTGGGGTATGCAAGGTCCAACCGGTCGTCAGCATAATCCTGAACGGCAACCGTCAGAATGTGCAGTTTCCCGGGCGCGGCGGCGCCCGCGAATTCCGGCCCGGCCACCCTGACCGTCTCCGAGCTTTGCAGGCGGCTGGAATTAGTGGCCTGCACCGAGACCTCGTTTGCCCCCGTCGACAAGGGCAGTTTGCGGGTGATCTGCACCTCCTCGGTCTCGGCACCGGCCTGGCTTTCATCGATTGCCACGACCCTTTCATTCACGCGCCACAGCAGCCAGCCAAGCCCGCCCTCGCCCACCGACAAGGTGGCCCGGGCGATGACCGCGCCGGGCCGGTTGTCCTGCTCCAGCGTCAGGTCGGTCACGCGCGGGGCGGGGCCGGCCTCGAACGCATCGGCGAGCGAGACGCCGGCTCGGGCATCGGCCAGTTGGCGGCCGGGGTCGCCCACAAGCGCCGCCTGAACGAGGTCGGGCCGGTAGAAGGTTTCGGCGAAAGCCGACAACGGCACCGCGCGGTTGGTTTCGCGGTTCCTCACAAGAATGTCGGCCGCCGCCGAGAGCTCGTTAAACGAGAAGAACCCCGACGGCAGCAGTGCCAGAGCCGCCCCTTCGGAGCCAAAATGCAGCGTGGCGAGACGTTCGCCGGTGGCGGTGTTGAAAACGTCCGAGGCACTCGCGGTTTGCGGCACGACCGTATAGCCATCGCCCATCAGTATTTCGGCGTTGCCGAGGCCGGTGAAGCCGGGGTGGCGGGGATGGCCGCTAACCTGAGCCATGGTGGCGTCGAAGAAGTAAAGCCCGCCCGAGCTGCCCGCGATCACCACGGCATCATTGTCCGCCGCGATATCTTGGGCCCCGATCAGACCGTCCGGGCTCAATTCCGAACTGGCGCGCATCGGCGCGCCGACCTGGTTGCCCAACAGGTCGAAGCGGTAAATGAAGGTGCTCTGCCAGGTGGGGCCGTAGTCGCCGCGCATCTTGGGGTCGGTCTTAGGCACACCCCGAACCAGGAACCTCAGGGTACCGTCCGACGGCGGCAAAACGTACAGGTTTGCATTGTAGGTATTGTCGCCCTGATCATAGAGGTGAAAATCCCGGTCGAGGAAATCGAAGGCAAGGTAGCGTGGTACCTCGGGCGCGTCGGGGTGTTGAACGAGCACCTCGATGCCGTTGTCGGACGTGATACCATAGCTCACCAAAGCGGTGCCGCTATCGGTTGCGACCAGCCGGTGGGTGATTTGCAAGTCGCCGAAATGCGAGGACCTGCACGGGCCGTCGTCGCGACGGTAACGGCACCCCGACCGCAGCTTCACTGTCATGTCGTCCACGTACGACCAGGTGCCGTCATCGCTTTGGGTATCGATGAAGCAATGGTTCAGCAAGAGGTGCCGGCCTTTCGCACCAGACCATTTCCAGATGTCGTTGCCGTTCGACTGCTGGCAGGATGTCAATGAGTTTCGCCGTGGTGGGGCCAGGATGATCTCTCCGTCGCTGGCGACGCGGGACCCGGGGGCGAGCCTGTGGATGTCGACAAGGCGTTTGTCGATATCCTCCAGATCGGCAAGCACGAGCGCCTTGCGCGGCGTGTCCTCCGGCCCCGAGAGCCAGAAAACGTCTTCGGGAAGCGGTTGCGCCACCGAAACCTCGGGCTGCCCCAAGGTCCACTCGAAATAGGCCTTTTCCTCCGGTCCATCCATGATGACGGTTCGCAGCAGGTTCGACTCGGGGTCCAGATCGGCCCATTGCCGGCGGGCAAAGGACACATCGAAACTCTTGTCGAGACCAGGGCCGGATCGGGTGATGCTGAGATCCTGGCGCAGACCCGACGCGAAGGTTATGCTTTCCTTCGCCACACCATGTCTATTGGGCCGAACCCAGAGGCTGCCGCGGAACATCACGGAAACCGTTCCGTCGGGTGAACTTACTTCGTAACTGCGCCGCGATTCGCCATGCTCGTAGGCGGGAAAGGGACGCGGGTCGTCCGTCCGCTCGCCGGTGAAGATATTGGCGGCAAAGGCTTTGCCGTAGCGTGGAGAGTGAAAGTATCCGACCTCCGGTGTGTACTGAATCGCGGTGAGGCCGGTCTCGACCTTTTTCCAGAGAAGCTCGAACCGTTCCAGGTCGACGGCTGCGAAATAGGAAGGTGTAGAGTGGTCCGAGCATTCTAGCCCGAACTCAACTATGTTGTCTTGTTCGAAAATCTTGAACCGCGGGCCGCCCGCGGAACAGTCTGTCGCAAAATCAACCGTCGTCTCGCGATCTATGGACAAGCCCACAGGATCAAGCAGGTAGAGATGCTCGCCCCCGCCGACACCGCCGCGCTGCAAGATAAGCCACCGCCCGTCATTCATTCGGGCAAGGTTGACATAGCCGTTCGGTGCCTTGAGAGAGTGCCGAAACCGTTCTTCGCCCGTCAGCACATCGACGGCGATCAGGTCGGCGCGCTGGTCATTGATATCACCATCGAGTTGACCTGCCGCAAAGATCACGTCCCCTTGGCCGCTGTGCCAGATGCGTTGGAAATCTGCCATGCCATAGTCGTAGGAGCTGTATTCCTGAAACTGCGAGATGTTGTCCGTGTCGTAGACGATCAGGCGCGAGAGATCAGATGTCCCGGTCGAGGTGCTGACGTATCGTGTCTCGGTCAGAACCCCTTGCCCCATGGCGGAATTGGTGACCGGCCCAAGTTCCAGCACCACGCGCTCCAGTTCCAGATCAAGAAAAGCGCGGTTGCTGTTGATGAGGTAGCGCCCGTTATTCGTCAGGCGCGGCGGCGCCATCGACGACCCGCGGAAGAAAGAGGACCCGTTGGCCGGCAGGAACTGGATCAACCCCTCATCTTCGAGGTCGGTTTCGCTTAGCAGTAAATGCTCGGCGCGGATGATCCCCTCCACCTCGCCATGCTCAATACGGTAGAATTCACGCGTCTGCCGATGGAGCTTGCTGAGTTCGGCGGCGGGCCGTCCGCCCTGGATGCGGCCGATTTCATTGCGTTGCTCGCTTGCATCAGTCCAGCCGTTGTAAACGGGAATTTCCCCGGTCCGCAGGTAGAGCTCCGCCGCCTTGGCGGAGGTGGCAAAGAATACGAGACAGAGGGCAGATAGAAAAACGGCGCGGGCAGGCATGGAAGGCACTTTTTGCAAGGGATCAGTCGAGGATGGTGCGAATTTCGACGCGGCGGTTCTCTCCGCTTTCGGGGTCAGAGGGGTTGATCAGTTCCCGTTCTCCGCGCCCCGACGGCACGAACCGCGACGGGTCAAGACCATGATCGGTGGTCAGACTGCTTGCCACGGCAAGGGCGCGACGCTCCGACAGGTCGTCATTATAGGCATCGGTTCCGCGAGCATCGGTATGGCCTATGATCTCGAAACGGAGGCTGGCAAGGCGCTCGTCGGACAGGGCAGTCGCGAGTGCCCGAATGCTCTGTCGCGCCTCGACGGTCAGGGTGGCTTCGTTGTAATCGAAGCCGATGCGCAGGTCGATCGCCGGCGGGGGCACGTCTTCATCGTCGAGAATGGTCAGCCCGCGTTTGCCGCGCCCCGGGAGATCGGTGCGCAGGGCATCCACGATGGCTTCGGCGTCGACGGACTGAGCGGCAACAGGCAATGGAGTTGCCAGCAGCATAGCCAGTGCAAGACTGTAGATCGTTGCCTTCATTCGGTGTCTCCCCGTGTAGTGATGGCGACGGAACGGCTGGCGTAGTAGCGGCCCGCCCCGTCATCTTCGAATTCGATGGTCGCGGCCCGTAGCGCGCTGAGAAAATCCCGCTCGTCTTCGACTTGGGGGCGGGCCTCGGTGAAGAGGGGGCTTTTCGTGGTGATCGCCAGAAGCATTTCGTTACCAAAGGGCCCCGATACCTGGAAGGCCGGCCGCCCGTCCTCGCCGTCGCCCATCATGACCTGCTGGCGCGGCAGCAGCGTGACCAGCCGGTCTCCGGCACTCTGGCTGAGATGCACGACCGATCCGTCGGCCTGAAAATACGACAGGTGCAGATGCGTGTCGAAATCAGGTGTGACGACGGCAAAGGAGAAGAGATCGCCCTCGCGGTAATCTGTCTTCGGGATTTCGATCTCGGGGCCCTCTGCTGCCAGCCGCCCCTGCGTCAGGATCAGCAGGGCCTCGCATTGCGGCCAGGGCCGTAGTTCGACCTCTATATCATGGCTCTCGCCGAAGCGGGTGCGCAATGCCTCGAGGTCTTCCTCGGAGCCGACGAAACCGTCCAGTGCCGGGCGGGACTGGTCGATCCGCTCGACGACCTGAGCGCATTCCAGCTGCGGGTCGGTCAGCACCCTTACCTGGGGACGCGGCGGCGGGTCGGGTTCCAGTGGCCGGGGGCGGATTGGCGGGGCGGTGGGTTCTATGACAAAGGCCTCGAAAGCCCGTGCCTTGAACGTGTCGTAGGTCATCGTGCCGTACCCGTCCTGACCCCAAGCGGTGCCCCACGAGTTGATAAAGGTGAAAACTTTGTCGCGGTCGTCATAGCCGGTGAGCGTCATCGCGTGGTTGCCCGTGAACTCGCCTTGATCCGGCGATGCACGCCACGTCGACTTTCCCCTGTCGCGCATGAACTCCTGGTTGAGACGGGCGGCGAACACGACCGGGTGGCCAGAGGCCAACTGCCCCCTGATCTGGTCGAGGTCGGTCGTCGATACGGTGCGGTAATCGCGTATCCGGAAATCGGACACCTGTTGCGCCTCGCTCGCCGAAATGGCCTCGCACCGCCTCGTGTCGTAGGGGTACGATGTCATCGAGACGGCACCTGTCTTGAGCTGTTCGAGACCTTTCACAACCAGTGCGCCCCGTGTGCAGTCATTCGGGTCGACGCGGATTATGCCGTGGAGCCAACTCGGGCTTACCAGATTGTTCGGGCGCGAAATCTGCCGGCCGTGTGCCGCACGTTCGTAATAGGACCGGGCGGCGTATCCCACGGCCCAGGAGACACATGAGCCCCATGCACCCTGATTGCCGGCTTCGGGCATTCGGTCAGAAAGACTGATGGCTTGCGGGAGGTAGGATCGGAACTCGGGGGTCGTCGGAAGGCTGTCGAGCAGCTCGCGCGGAGCAGGAACGGCGCCGGTCGTGTAGACCGGCACCTCTTCTTGAGCCACAAGTGTTTCAGGAATGGCTAACAGAATGGCGGCAGAAAGAGATGCCGCGGGAATCCGCAAGAAACAAAACAATGCACTCATGCAATATCCACAAAATCAGCGACGAGATTCCGGTCAACCAATGGCCGGTTTTCGTCAGGCCATTGGCAGAAAGATCATGTCCGTTTCTGGTGGCGCCCGCATCCCCCTTGGGTGGTATCGGGCTGGACGATCCGGCAACAGACTCTTATTGTCCATGTAAATGTCAGTATGTAATAGATTTTTTGTTACCGAATGTTGACTGAGTCATCCGAAGAAAACGATGAATTGGTCACCCGAGGGCTGGACGACATAATGTCGGTCCTTCCCTCCGAACGCGGTGCCCCTCCGTTGAAGCTCGTAACATGGCGCCCGGTCGTTTTTTCAGAATCGGGCGGAAGGCTTCAACCGACCGATCCGACGTTAAGTCATACGGCATCCCATCAGACTGCGACGCGTTTTTTCGCCAGCGTGCGAGACGAGGCGATGCCAATCGCCTTTGGTGTCGAGGGCGATGCACTTCTGGTCCGGGTCATGGGGCAAAGCGCCGGAACAGCCGGTTTCACCGCGTTGCTCGATCCGGACTGTCTCAGCGAGTTTCTCACGGCGACATTCCCGACCGTCAGCCTCTCGCCCGCTTTACGACGTGTTCTTGTTCTGCAGATGTCCGGCATCGGGCTCAAGGAGGGCGCACGGCTTGACAATCGAAGCGTGGAAACACGAAAACGCCAGGCTCAGCATCTTCGTGAAAGATTTGACGGGGCAGATCTTTCGACCATCAGTCGGCAGGTCGCCGCCGCACTGGTGCTTGCCCTTGCGAGGCACGTCAATCCGTCAAGACAAGCGGTTGGCCGCACCCTTGAGGATTATGTCAGTCGATACATGCCGAAGGGGGTTCGCGCCTACGGGCTGACAAGCGCCGACGGCCAGACATCGACGCCAGTGTTGGATATGGGTCGGCCGAACGCCAGGCCCGTGATTGTCCTACATCCCATGGCGCTTCCGGATATCCAAGCGGCAGACATCGAAGTGTGTGAACGCCTCGGACTTCGGCTGGTCTGGCCGCTTCGGCATGGAACACTTGACCCCGGCGCTTCAGCTCTCACGCCCGAAGCGCAACTGGAACATGCTGTACGCGGCGCTGAACTGGCGATCGCTACAATCGCACGTGATACGGTTCCGGTTCTGGCTTTCGCCGCGGCCTCCAAGGTCGGGCTGGCACTGGCACGTGCGCACCCCCAGCATGTCTCTGTACTGCATGTGGCGGGCGTTTGTGTAAGGGAGGGCCGGCCGGAGTCAGGGGCGCGCCGACTGGCACGCGGGGTTCTTGCACTTGCGGCGCAGCGGCCGATGCTGCTCGACCCGGTTCTCGGACATCTCGAAACAAGGCTCCGGCGACCCGGCGCACTTAAGCAATTCCTGGAAACGCAATTCTCCGACAGTCCGGCCGACGCGGCAATTGTCGCCCGTGATCTGAACGGAACATACGGGATCGACCGCTTTTCCGACTCATTGCTGGACAGCGCAGCGTCGGCCAGACACGACTTTCTCTTCCAGGCCGACCTAGGATGGCACCGGGCGCCTGCCGACCTTCCCATTCAACTTCATCACGGGGCACAAGATGCCATACATCCACTTCCGATAATCGAAGCATTGGCGGAATCGCTTCCCAACGCGCGGCTGCATGTACTGCCTGGGGCGGGACAGCTTGTTTGGTACGAGCATTTGCACCGCGTGCTCGAAAAGGTGGCGGCAGAATGACCACCATCCCATTTCGCAACAGGCTTGCGTTCGGAAGCCCTGATCTTTCGATCACGCTTCTCTTCGCTACGGTGAACGGGTGGCTTTTGTTCTACTTCGTCACGATCGTGGGCCTTCCGCCCCTTTGGGCGGGCACCGTCTTTGTGGCAGGCAGGATTTGCGACGCATTACTCGACCCACTTATCGGAGCCTGTGCCGACCGGTTCGGGCGCAAGCGCACTATCTCCATCGGGTTGCCGATTGCCGCACCCGCCTTTATCGCGCTTTGGGCGGCGCCGCTCGGGTTCGAGGATACGGCGTTGCAACTCATCGCCGCAGCTGCGTCGTTCCTGGTCTTCACGTTCGGATACACATGCGTGTCCATCCCCCGGTTGGGGATGATCCCGTCCTTTGCGCCGACCTATCATGACCGTAGCGTTCAGGCCGCGGTCGATATGGCTTTCGTATTCTGTGCCCTTCTCATCGCGTCGACTCTGTTTCCTGCCATCATCGGAGCGCAACACGATGGCCCATTGTCAGCATCCGATGCAACGACATGGGTCGGTGTGGCGATCGCTATGACGGTAATTTCAGTGGCTGCCTACCTGCCCTTCATGATGAAGATTTCGGAAAAAGGCCGGGATTCTGTTTCGATCTCGCCATGGAAAGCACTGGCCAGCCTTTCGACCGAAGGCAACGCAATCATGACACTCGTGACGTTCGCGGCATCTGTGGTGGCGCTGGTGTCCCTGCAATCGGCCCTGCCGTTCTGGATGGAATTCGGCGTTGGTCTCCGGGCGAATGGGCAGGCTGTCGTCTTGGGAACAGTCTTTGCCGCCACGTTCGTTTCCCTAGGACTGTGGGTGGCCGTTTGCCGGAAATGTGGGAAGGTCGACGCCCTGCGCTACGCGGCTCTGCTCTACCTTGTGGCACTGGGCCTCGCCGCGCTTGTGCCCACGAATTCCGGGATGTCTGTTCTTCTGTTTGCCGCAGCGATACTTGCGGGTGCCGCCACCGGCGGATTGTCGGTGGCGCCCTGGGCCATGATCCCCGACGTGGCCGCAGCACACGCCGCGCGTCTTGGCCAATCCGTCGAGGGCGTCTCCACTGCTGCCTTCACCATGATCAATAAGGTAGCGGTGGCCGTTTCGATCTTCGGCAGTGCCGGGCTGCTAGCGATGGATGCAACCGCGACGATGATACTGGTGTTGCCTGCAATTGCGGCAGCGAGCGTAGCTTTACTATGCCTGTTCCGAAAAGCGTAAGAACCTGAGGGCAGTTGAAAGGAAGGCCTAAGAAGGTTGAGCTTGCCGCCCGCCATCGGGATTGGCGCTACTTTGCGGCAAAAAGGTAACCCTTCTCGCCTCGCCGAGACTGGTGCGGGCTTGTCTACCAGACCGCAAGTATGGGTTCACAGCCCCCGAGGCGGGTACCCGACCGCGGCAAAAAAGGAAATCACATGGGTGAATCGGTCTCGCGCCGCCGCAGAACGGGCAGGTTTTGCTTGGTATGTTCGAGAAATGCCAGGCCGGTAGGAGAGAGTGAGCGGCCTTGCTGGTGAACGAGGCCGATACGACGCTTGGCACCGAAGTCGTGCACCGGGCGTTGTATCAGGCGCTCCATCGGAAGCACCGGCAGCGTCAGCGTTGGCAGGATCGATACACCGAGGCCCTCCGCCACAAGCGCGCCGGCCGTCGCAAGATGAGCGACCTCGAACCGCGGACTCAGCGCGAACCCATGCCGCTGACAAGCGCCGTCCAGCAGTTCGCGGACGCTGGTGCCGTTTTCCATGGCAATCACTGGCATGGCGATGAGTTCCGCCATCCCGTAGCTCCGGCACTCTGCCAGCGGGCCGCCCGGCGCGCCGACTGCGACGAACGAGTCGTCCAGCAGCGGGTGGAAGGACAGCCGGTCCCGTGCAGTGATGGTCCCGGCGGTAAAGCCGATGTCTGCCCGGCCCGCCACGACCGCCTCGACTACGCTTTCCGACAGCGCGTCCATGATCCGGAGGTCTATGCCGGCATGCCTTTCGGCGAAACTTTTCAGAAGCCCGGGCAGAAGCCCAACGGTGACAGACGGAAGCCCGGCGATTGTCAGGCGCCCCCGGTTGGCCGAAAGATGGGAATTGAACTCTTCCATCACGTTGTCTGCGGTGTTCAGCATACGCTCCGCCAGTTGGGCAAAGGCCAGACCGGAGGCCGTCGGCGACACGTTACGTGTGTCCCGATCGAACAAACGTGCGCTTAGATTAATCTCGAGCGCAGCAAGCTGGCGCGACAGGGCCGAGGGCGACATGCCAAGAACCTCTGCAGCCAGACGAAATGAGCGCTGCTGGCTAAGGACAAGAACGACTCGGAAGTCGGAGAGGGAGGGATTGATGCGCATTGCACACTAATTATGGTAAATATCGCAATTCTGACAACAGGCAACCTGTGCGACGCTGCCCCCAGGCCCGCGTTGCGGGCACAACGGGAGGAATACCATGAAACATTTTACCTACGCCCTACTGGGCGCCACTCTGCTTGCCGGGCCGCTGTTGGCCCAAGACAAGGACCTGTTGATTGGGTCAACCTCTGCTTCGTCCAGCCACTATGGCTATTTCGTTGCCGTGGGTCAGTTGATCAATGAAAATGCCGACGGGCTGCGCGCTTCCGTCGTTGAAACCGGCGCGACAATGGACAACATCCGCCGCATGGAACGCGGGCAGGTTGATTTGGGCTTGGTCACCACGAATGTCGCCCAGCATGCGGCCGCGGGCAAGAACGACTTCGAAGGCAAACCGCAGGATCTGAGCCTGCTCTGGGTATACACCGGAGCACCGCAGAACGTGGTGATGCGGGCCGATGCCGGAGTCCAGGATCTGGCAGGGCTGGAGGGCGTGCGCTTCAACCCAGGCATCAAGGGATCGGCCACCGAGGCCACGACCGAAGCGGTTTTTGCGACGCTCGGGCTGAGCGCCGATTATGTGCGCGGTTCGACCACCGATGTTGTCGGTATGATAAAGGACAACCGCGTCGCGGGCTACGTCAAGTCCGGCTCGGGCAACAAGCTGGACGGGTCTACCATGGACATCGCCACCTCTACCGACATCGCCATCCTGGGCCTGACGCCCGAACAGGCCGAAACGCTGCGTACCGAGATGCCTGACATCTCGGTCGTCGATATCCCCGAAGGCGCGGCGGACGGCATCCCGGCCTACACGACGTGGAGCTTCGGCGTCGGTGTCGCGGCACCCAACTCGATGGACGAGGACACCGCTTACAAGATCGTCAAGGCCGTGATGGAGGACGAAACCGCACAGGCCAATGCGATGGCCAGCCTGAAGGGTGCGAACCTTGCGGACATGACCCTTCAGTTCGGTACTATCCCGCTGCACCCGGGTGCCGCGAAATGGTTCGAGGAACAAGGCATCGACCTGCCCGCCAAACTGAAGCCCGCCGAGTAAGAAGCGAACCATGACTGCCGAGCGCATCCAGAAGGGGCTGGCGATCCTCGTCGGGCTCTTCGTCCTCTACACCGCGGCAAGCGGTCCCTTCGAGGGGCTGATCCAACGCGCGCTTTTCCTAGCGCTGGTGACGACGCTCGGCTTTGCACTCTACCCGCTGGGCGCCGGGAAGTCCTGGCGCCCCGTCGGGCTGGTCATCGACCTCACGTTAACAGCGATAACGCTCACGGCTTGTGCCTATGTAGTCGCCAACTACGACCGGATCATGACGGAACTGCCTTGGGCGACACGGTTCGACATGGTTCTGACAGCAGGACTGGTTCTGGCGGTATTGGAGCTCGGGCGGCGAACCGTCGGGCTGATCTTTCCGATCCTCGTGCTGCTGGGGCTGGGCTACGCACTGTTCGGCAACTACCTGCCTAGTCCGCTGCGTCATCGCGGCTTCGGGATCGAGTTCGTGACCGAAACGATCTTCCTGGGCGATCTGGGCATCTGGGGGATGCTGACGGGCGTTGCCGCCACGGTAATTGCCGCCTTCGTTCTGTTCGGCGCGCTGCTGCTGCATACCGGTGGCGGTCAGGCTTTCATGGACCTCGCCATGCGGCTTGGTGGAAGACAACCCGGCGGCGCAGCAAAGATCGCAACCATTGCGTCAGGGCTTTTCGGGATGATCTCGGGCTCGGCGGTCGCGAACGTGGCGACCACGGGCAATTTCACGATCCCGATGATGATCCGACTGGGCTATCCTCGCCCTTTCGCAGCGGCGGTTGAGGCGGTGGCCTCTACCGGCGGCCAGATCGCCCCGCCGATTATGGGGGCCGCGGCCTTCGTCATGGCCGAGATCCTCGGCTTGCCCTACCTGACCATCATCGTCGGCGCGATCCTTCCGGCAGTTCTTTTCTACATTTCGGTCTTCATGACCGTGCATTTCGTCGCGCTGCGGCGCGGACTGGCCGTTGTGCCGGACGAGGAGATGCCGCAATGGGCCACGATCCTGGCCCCTCGCCGGATGGTGCCGATCCTTGCCGCGCTCGGAGGGCTTGGCGTCGGCATCTGGCTGGGACGGTCTATCGCGACCTCGGCGTTCTACGGGATCGTCGGCTTGTTAATTGCCTTCTTCGCCACCGAAACCGGACGGCTGAGCTTGCGCGAGATGGTCCGCAAGTTGCTGAACGGGCTAGAGGATGCGGGCAAAGGCATGGTCATCATCGGCGTCTTGCTGGCGGGGGCACAAGTGCTGGTGGCGATGATCAACCTGACTGGCATCGGTGTGACACTGTCTTCGCTTATCGTCTCGGTTGCGGGCGACAGCATCGTGCTGGTCGCGGTGATCGTTGGCGCGGTCTGCCTGATCATGGGCATGGGGCTGCCGACAACCGCAGCCTACGTACTGGTCGCCGCCGTGCTGGCCCCGGCCATGACCGCCGTCGGCGTTGATCCGCTGGCCGCGCATCTCTTCGTTTTTTACTTCGCGACAATCTCGGTCATAACGCCGCCGGTCTGCGTGGCGGTCTTTGTGGGTTCGGGCATCGCCGGGACCAATTGGCTGCCTGCCGCGGGCGAGGCCGTGCGTTTGGGAGCAGTCACTTATATCGTGCCGTTCCTGCTGCTGCTCTATCCGGGCATGTTGCTGGGGGGTGGGCCGCTCGACATCCTGGAGACTGTTACGGCGGGGATGGTGTTGGTCATCGCGGTGCCGGGTCTTCTGGCCGGGGCGAGATTGCATCATGTGCGGGCCGTCAACATCATGCTATATCTCGCAATCATTATCCTGGCCATCTATCCCCACCCGGTGACGCCCTTCCTAGCCCTGGCCCTGTTGGCAGGCGCCTATTTCACTGGCCGCACGAACAAGCAGAGGGTGACGACATGAGCGTGGTCCGGATCGGTGCCGGCGCAGGGTTTCAGGGTGACAGGCTGGCCCCGGCCCTCGACCTCGCAGAGCGAGGCAAGCTCGACTACCTCGTGTTCGAGTGCCTCGGCGAGCGTACGATTGCCCTGGCGCAGCAGGCGCGGCGCAACGATCCGTCTGGCGGCTACGATCCGCTGCTCGAGCGGCGCATGCGCGCAGTGCTGCCGGTATGCGCCAGGAACGGCACGAAGGTCGTGACAAACATGGGGGCGGCGAACCCTCTCGGCGCGGCGCAGCACACCGCCCGGATCGCGCGCGAACTTGGGCTCACGGGGCTCAAGGTGGCCGCCGTCACCGGCGACGACGTGCTCGACCGGATCGGCAGCTTCGTTCTGGATGAAACCGGCGCCCCTGCCGAGGATCTCGGTGACCGGTTGGTCTCGGCCAATGCCTACGTCGGAATCGACGGCCTCGTCACGGCGCTGAAGGCAGGTGCAGATGTGGTGATCTGCGGCCGGGCTTCGGACCCGACGCTGTTCCTTGCGCCGCTGGTGCACGAGTTTGGCTGGGCGCGGGATGACTGGGAGAGACTGGGCCGAGGCGTGCTAATCGGCCACCTGTTGGAATGTGCTGCCCAGATCACCGGCGGGTATTTCGCCGATCCCGGCGTAAAGGACGTGCCCGACCTCGCCGCGGTCGGGCACCCTCTGGCCGAGGTCGGCGCCGACGGAAATGCCACGATTACCAAGTTGCAAGGCACTGGCGGCCGCATAACCCGCGCCACCTGCATCGAGCAGCTTCTCTACGAAATCCACGATCCCGCCCGATACCTGCAACCCGACGTGGTGGCCGACTTTTCAAGCGTCGACTTCCAGGACCTTGGCACCGACCGCGTCGGGGTAAGTGGTGCGACCGGGGCGCCGGCCACGGGACAGTTCAAGGTCTCCGTCGGGTATCGCGACGGCTGGATCGGCGAAGGTCAGATCAGCTATGCTGGCGCCAATTGCGTGGCCCGCGGTCAGCTGGCCGTTGAAATCTTGCAGGCGCGCCTTGCCCCGCATCGGGCCGAGATATTCGAGGAGCGCGGCGAGCTGATCGGCGTCAACTCGGTCTGGCAAGGGGCGAGCAGACATACATCTGCGCCCGAGGTCCGCGTCCGCTATGCCGCCCGCTGCGCGGATCGCGACACGGCGCAGCGGGTCGCAGAAGAGGTCGAGGGCCTTTACCTCGCCGGCCCTGCGGGTGGCGGAGGGGCCACGGGAATGGTGCGCGAAGTGCTGGCCATCGCCTCGACCCTGATGCCCGCCGCCACGGTCAAGGCAGTTGTCGAGATGCTGGAGGTCCACCATGAAACTGCATGACATCGCCCATGCCCGGACAGGCGACAAGGGCGACGTGTCCAATATCTCGGTCATTTCCTACGATCCGGCACACTGGTCGCTAATCCTGGATCATGTCACCCCGGCCCGGGTCGCCGCACATTTCGGCGCTTTCGCGACGGACGACGTCACGCGTTACGCTCTGCCCCAGCTCTGCGCGCTCAATTTCGTAATCCGCGGGGCGCTGACCGGTGGGGTCACGCGCTCACTGGCGCTTGATGCGCATGGCAAGTGCCTCGCGTCTATATTGCTGGACATGGAGTTGGATAACGTAAAGGCCGTCACCGACTGAATGCTGACACAGCCTTTGGGAACGGGGGCTCGATTACGTCGCCTCGAGCGATGTCGCACATCTTGACTGATCAGGAACCCGCGCGGTCCAGGAGCCTGATTGATGGGAAAAGAGACCACCTTGAATGTCGCGATGATTGGCGCCGGTCAGGTCTGTTCGATCAAGCAGGTAGCCTCTCCAGTCGACACATCTTCAAATGGAACCGTGCGCCTTTTTTGGTCGAGCGGCGCGTTCTCAACTTGGCACCGAGAGGATATTGCACTGACCCAGCCGCCTTGTCCTAGGGCATGAAATCGGCCGTGTTCGTTGTTCTGTAGACACGATCTTCGGGCAGCGTATTGTCGATCTGTTCCTGCAGGACTTCGAGAAAGGCCAGTTCGGTCTGGCTTGGACGAACGCGCGGGTTCGAGACGAGGTACACGTCGATCGGCATGACGTCATCGTAAGGTGGCAATCGCCAGAGCCGCCCATCGCGCACATCGCGGGCGGCAATCTGAACCGGGATGGCACCGATGCCAATGCCCGAGACAACCATGCGGCGCAGTTCATCCAGCGTGTTGGCGACCCCGACATAGGGCTGCGCGAAACCGATCTCGTTCGTAAGCTCGGTGATCGAGTGGAGGGCGTCCGACAGCAACGCCGTCTGGTACACGATGGCATTCTGGTCTTTCAGGTCGGTCACCGAGAGGTCGGACCGCCCGAAGAGCGGATGCCCGGCCCCGCAGTAGAAGGCGCAATACTCCTTGAAGATATGCAGGTAATTGAAGTCCGGGTTCCTGTCGAAGATCGGCGCGATTCCAAAGTGGATGAGCTTGTTGGTCAGGGCAAGCAGCAGTTCGGGGCTGTTCATCACCGTCGACGAGATTGTCGCGTTGGGGTGGCGGAGGTGAAACGCCCTGAGCGAGTCGTTGATGATGGGGCTGGTCATCTGGCTGGCCGATGTCAGGCGAACCTTGCCGGTCAGCGTATCCTCGGTATCCGACAGGAGGAGCGAGATCCTGTCGATCGCACCGCAGATTTCAACCGCCTCGCGGTAGAGCAGCTTGCCCGAACTGGTTAACCTGAAGAAATGGGCGCCGCGGTCGATCAGCCGGACCCCGACCTGGGCCTCGAGGTTCTTCAAGGCCGCGCTGACCGCGGGCTGGCCGCGGCCCAGCACACGCGCTGCCCGCGACAGGCTTTGCATCTCGGCGATGACGACAAAAGTGTAGAGCAGGTTCCAGTTTATGTCTCGAGATAGGCTCATGCCGTCCTCACGTTCTATCGATGCAAAATTGGTTGGATCGATTTTAGTAATGAAGGGGCAAGGGGATCAAGACGCAACGACGGAGGGCGCCTCCGACCGGACGCGCCCTCGACTGCGGTTTGCGGTCTGTCTTACTCGGCGGCCGCCCGGGCCGCTTCCAGCCAGGTGTCGAATTCCTCGCGGTGGGCCGCGATCCATTCCTCTGCATGGCGCGCGATGTCTTCCTCGCGGCCTTCGCCGTTCAGCATCTTCACGTTCTGCTCGGCACGGTCCACGAGCGTCATTTCAATCTGGTTGAAGAACTCAAGAGCCGCCGGATTCTCCGCCGCCCATTCCTTGTTGACCGCAATATAATAGACCGTGGGCAGCCAACCCACGTCGCACGGGTTGGACCGGCAGCCATCGACATCGGCGAGGGGTTGGTATTTTTCCATCTGGTCATCTGGGAGCGACACATCCTTCAGTTCCAGCCAGACGAGATCTTCGCCGGGCTTCAGCTTCATGGTGGTCGGGTTGGGATACCACGTGTAGAGGAAGATGGGATCGCCAGATGAGTAGCGACCGACCGCGTCCGCTGCCAACGCGGTGTATTCGCCCTGAACGACGCGCACCGTGTCTTCCAGCCCCAAGTCGGCCATGTGTTTCATGGCAACCGCGGAAGAGCCTGTCCACCCGACGGAAGGGCCAACCATGTCGGCCTTGCCGTCACCATCCTGATCAAACAAGGCGGCAATCTCGGGATCCTTGAGATCCTCAAGGTAGCGAATATCGTATTCCTCGGCAGTCTTCTTGTCGACCATGTAGCCCTGCACGGTGCCCGGATCCATGATCGGGCCGACCGGCATCACGTCATCCTTCGTCTCCTCGTAGAAGGCCGAGTGATTGGGCAGGATCGTGTCAACGGAATACTGGATGTCGTTGCGCGCGATCGAGGTGAAGATGGCGCTCGACCCCAGCGTCATCGGGTTCTTGACCTCATAGCCCAGCTCTTCGAGGCCGAGATCCACGATCTTCTGGCCGAACCAGAACGAATCCCAGTTGGGCCGGGCCGGTTGCAATGTCTGCCCTTCGCCCGGAAGGGCGTCCTGGGCGAAGCCAGGCGCCGTGACTGCCAGAAGGGCCGAGACCCCCGCTGCAAGCGCGCGTGCATAGCTTTTCCGGTTGTGTCGCGTCATTGATCTTTCTCCTGTTGGTTTGTGCGAGTGTCTGGACTTTGATTATCGTTTTCAGGCCGCGGACCTACGGAGTTGCGCCGCGCGTCCGATGCGGCCGATGAAACCCTTTCGGTCGCCGGCGGATTTCCGTGGCTGTCCGAGGCCCTGCGTGATCCGGTCGAGCGAAATCGCGATCAGCACGATCGACAGGCCACCGATACCCGCCAGCCCGACATCGAGCGCGCCGATCCCGCGCAGCACGGTCAGGCCGAGACCCTCGGCGCCGATCATCGAGATGATCACGCTCATCACCAGCGCCATCAGAAGGGTCTGGTTCAATCCAGCCATGATCGAGGGCATCGCCATCGGCATGCGTATCCGGACCAGGGTCTGCCACTCGGTCGCGCCGAATGCCTCACCTGCCTCGATGGCGTCGGCGGGCACCTGGCGCAGGCCGAGGTTGGTCAGCCGGATGATTGGCGGCATGGAGAAGATGATGGTGGCGATGACCCCGGGTACGGTGCCGATCCCGAAAAGCATGACCACGGGCACGAGATAGACGAAAGAGGGCGTGGTCTGCATCGTGTCGAGGATAGGCCGCAGGAAGGCCCAGAACATGTTGCTTCGCCCTGCGAGGATGCCCAGAGGGACGCCCACGATGACGCAGAACACCACCGAGGTGATGAGGATCGACAGCGAGATCATTGCCTCGTCCCAAAGGCCGAGGAACGCGATCACCGTGAAGGACAGGGCGGCGGTGATGCCCGCCCGGATATCGGCGAGCCGCCAGCCGAGGACCAGAAGAACCGCGACGACGCCCCAGAAGGGCATGAATACGAGGCTGTCCAGCGTGACATCGAGCACCTTGGCGATCGGCCAGCGGAGTGCCTGGAAGAAGGGGCGCCACTCGTCCACCACCCAGTGCACGCCGGTCTGGATGTAGTCATCCAGCGGAAAGACGTATTCCTGCGGGACACGGTCCATCATGGGTTGGCCTCCTGGTAGGCGGGTGTAGGCGCGTGTACCGGAGCCCGTTCCGCAACAAGGCGGAGGTCGGGCATGGTCTTGCCGGCAAGGAAGCCGAGCACGTCATCGGCCGTCACCAGCCCTGTCACGCGCTGATCGGGGGTGACAACGGCCACCGGTCGGTTCGGCTGGAACCGGTCATAGGCATTGCCGACGATCTCGTCTGATGCCAACTTGGCCGAGAGGTCGTTCATCGCGTCCGAAACGGTGCCGCCGGTGCGCGAAAGGTCGGAGCGACCGACGTAGCCCTGGACCGCGCCGCTCGGCGTTTCGACCAGAGCGAAGGGCCGCCCGGCGGCATCAAGGGCCGCGGCGGCATCGGCAGCCCGCGCCGTGGGAGCCACGCGCACCGTCTCGAAGGCGTCGGCGAGCATAGCTGCAGTAAGCACCCTGCCCCGGTCCATCTCGCGGGAGAAGTTTTTAACGTAGGTATCAAACGGGCGGAACACGATGTCCTGCGGGGTGCCGACCTGGACGAAGCGGCCATCACGCATGACGGCGAGGTGGTCGCTCAGCTTAACCGCCTCCTGGAAATCGTGGGTAATGAAAATGATCGTTTTCTTGATCTCGCGCTGCAGCTTCAGCAACTCACGTTGCAGTTCGTCGCGGATGAGTGGATCCAGCGCACTGAAGGGCTCGTCCATCAGCAGGATATCCGGATCGCTCGCCAGCGCCCGGGCCAGCCCCACCCGTTGTTTCATCCCGCCGCTCAGGTCGTCGGGATACCGGTCGCTCCAGCCCGAAAGCCCGACTTGCGCCAGCGCGTCAGTCGCGGCTTTCTCGCAATGCTCCCGTGATTCTCCACGTAGGCTGAGGCCGAGTTGGACATTGTCGAAGACGGTCTTGTGCGGCAACAGCGCGAAGTTCTGGAAGACCATCGATATCTTGCGGCGCCGGGTTGCACGCATTTCGGACTTCGAGTGTTGCAGGATGTCCTGCCCGTCGAGGATGATCTTGCCTCGGGTCGGCTCGATCAACCTGTTGAGGCAGCGCACGAGCGTCGACTTGCCGGAACCGGAAAGCCCCATGATCGTGAAAATCTCGCCTTCGTCGACCTTGAACGAGGCGTCGATGACGGCCGCGACCTGGCCGGTCTGTTCCCGTATGGTGTCCGGGTCGGCCCCTTCTCGGATCAGCCTCATCGCCTCTTCGGGGCGTTCACCGTACACCTTGTACAGGCCTTCCACCTTCAGCTTTTCCGTCATGGCAGGTCGCGCCCCCTTTTCCCGCTTGTGCGTTTCAAAGGCGCATATCCTGCCTCGACCGCAATAGCCGTGCCAGAGGAGAATGCGTGCATCACTGTTTCCGATCTCCGTATCTTGCGTTGTCGCTTCGACGAAAAGGGCCGTGGGCGAGCTTTCCGACAAGCAAGAGGGAAAGTTTTAAATAAATCAAATCGATATTATTCATGTTTTGATCATCTTTAATGATCCAAGACATCCCCAGACTTATATCACATAAATTGAGATATAGATTGCAATTATCGATTTGACCGATGGTGAGCTTTGCCCTTTTTTGAAGTCTGATCCGGGCCCCGGTTCTGCTTTCGGCCCGTACTCCCCAGACGATTGGAACAGGACATATCTGATGAACGCTAGCGACCTTCCCGCACCGATTGATTGCGCCCATTGGGAAACGGGCGAGGGCGAACCACTTTTCCTCATTCACGGGATCGGTGCCTCACATGCCACTTGGGACGGCGTGGTGAACGCGCTCGACGGCCGCTATCGCTGCATCACCTACGACCTGCGTGGCCATGGCATTTCGCCCCTGCCCGACGGAACGTTTCAGCTCGACGCCCTTGTCGCCGATCTCGAGGCGCTGCGGGTAAAGCTTGGCATCGAAAGCGCACATGTGGCGGGTCATTCCCTTGGCGGCATGATCGGCCCGGCCTATGCCCGCTGCTTCCCCGAGCGGGTGCGCAGCCTTGGCCTTCTATCGACGGCGGCGGGCCGGACGGAAGAGGACAGCCGGAAAGTGCAGGGCGTGGTGGCCGCTATGGAGCGCGACGGCATTCCTAATATTCTCTCGACCCTTGTCGACCGGTGGTACACGGATGATTTCGCGGCACGAAACCCAGAAAAGGTGCAGGCGCGGCTTGACCAGATCACGGGCATGAGCGCCGAGGTTTTCCTGAATGTCTTCCATATCTACGCGGAAACGGAGATGGCGCCGTGGCTGCACGAGGTCAAAGCCCCCTCGCTCGTCCTGACCGGCGAACTGGACGGCGGCTGCAACCCGCGCTTGAACAGGTTCATCCACGAAACCCTGCCGGATTCCGAGCTCGTCATTCTCGAAGGGCTCAAGCATTCGATCCTGATGGAAGCGCCGGAAAAGGTCGCCGAACACATGGATCGCTTCATCCGGTCGCGGGCCTGACGGCGTGTGCCGATCGGTGATGCCAGCCAAAGACAGCTATTGAGGACAGTGACGCAATGCCCCCCCAGCAAAGAACAGCAGAAATCGCCGGAGCAGGCCTGGCAGGATTGGCGGCCGCGGCCGCCCTGGCGCAGCAAGGCTGGCGCGTCCGCGTGCATGAGCGCGGCAGCGAGCTGCGCGAGATCGGCGCCGGCATCTATCTTTGGAAGAACGTCCTCGATGCGCTGCGCGAACTGGGCGTCTACGACGAGATTGCCGAGACCGGCATCCGTTCGGAAGTGCCCCGGCTGCTTCAGGATCACCGCCAGCAGGAGGTGAACATCGTCGGCCGGGATGACGAATTGCCCGAATTGATCGTCATCCTGCGGACCGACCTACACCGAATCCTTGCCGAATGCGCGGTGAACAGCGGAGTCGAAATCGTCACCGGGTCCAAGGTTCTTGGCGCCGATCCGGATGGCCGGCTCGAGTTCGAAGACGGTTGGGGACCGTATGTCGACCTGGTCGTCGGCGCGGACGGCGTATTTTCGCGGGTGCGGGATTCCCTGAAGCTTGCTGAAAAAATAATCGAACTGAAGGACGGGTGCGGTCGTCACCTCATCCCCCGCAGGGAGGGGGACGAGCTGAACACCCAGCGCATCGAGATGTGGAACGCCGGACGACGAATCGGTATGGCCGCCGCGAGCAAGGACAACCATTATGTCTTTCTCTGCTGCCCGGAGAGCGACCTGCCGGGACGCATGCAGCAGCCCTTCAATCTCGAGGCATGGGCCGACAGCCATCCCAATTACCGCAAGTACCTGGAACGCCTGCCTCGCCATCCGAAGGAGCGCTGGCGGCCTTTCTACAATGTGATCTGCTCCACGTGGTCGAAGGGCAAGGTGTGCATCGTCGGGGATGCGGCACATGGCATGGCGCCGAACCTGGGGCAAGGTGCCTGCGTGGCGATCGTGAACTCGGTGGTGCTTGCCCGAGCGGTCAGCAAACATCCCGACGTTCCGAAGGCGCTGGCCGAATGGGAACGGCTGGAACGACCCTATATCGACAAGACGCAGCGGATGTCCTTCCTTTACGGCCGGGTCGGAACGCATTGGCCGAAAAGCCTTTTGTGGCTTCGCAGCCTTGTCCTGCCCCTGCTTGCCAAAAGCAGCCGGTTCCGCAACAGCCTGCGTGTCGCCGTCGACCACAAACCGTCCATTTGAAAAGAAAACTGAAGGATAACCATCATGCCGATCATTCGCGTAGAAATGTTCGAGGGCCGCGACGAGGATCAGAAGAGCCGTCTTGCAGAGAGCCTGACGGAGGCCTTCATCGAAAGCTGTGGCGGCAAGCCGGAATCCGTTCACGTGGTGATCTCGGACGTCGCGCCGCATAACTGGGCCGTTGCAGGTCAGCTGGTCAGCAAGAAGGCCAAATGACCGGCGCCGGATGCCTTGACCGGGAACGCCTGACCGTCTCAGGAAAAGGGCCCGCGATCGTTTTCGTGCATGGCAACGCCTCGACTCGGGACATCTGGAAGGAGGTCACGCCGGCGCTGGCGGACCGCTTCAGCTGTGTCACCTACGATCTGCGGGGACACGGCCAAGGGCCGGCGCTGGACGGTGAGCTGTCACTGGGGAAACTCGTGGACGATCTCGATGCGGTCCGCCTCGCGACGGGGCAGGACCGCATCGCGCTTGTCGGCCATTCCCTGGGCGCCTTCATTGTCGCTGCTTATGCCCATCGCTTTCCCGAACGGGTGGCCTGGTGCAGCCTGATGGCGATGCCTGCCGGGCGTACCGCGGCGGACAAGGTCGCGGCGAAGGAACTGTTGAAACGCCTCAAGGTCGACGGTGTGGGTGAAACGGTGCCCCACCTCGTGACCCTGTGGTATACGCAGGCCTTCGTCACGGCGCATCCCGGCTATCTTCAGCGGCGGCTCGATCAGCTTCAGAAGATCGATGATGATGTCTTCATCGCCTTCTACCAGCTTTATAGCGAGGTAAGCGTCGATAAGCTCTTGCCGGAAATCACCAGGCCAACCCTCGTGTTGACCGGTGAATTCGCGCGCGGGGCCGGGGCCGAGACGGCGCACTTCATAACTGAACGGCTACCCGAGGGGGAGCTGAACATCTTTCCGGAAGTGAAGAACGGGTTGATGACCGAGATTCCCCAGCGGGTTGGGCAGGCCTTGTCGGATTTTGCGGCGAAGTCAAAAAGCTAGAAGCATCAGCATCAGGCGCCATAGAACGAGTATCACCGTCGCGCGCTGTGCCAGCGGCCGAACAAGGGCCAGAGCAGCATACCGGCGGTGACAGCAAAGAGCACAAGCGCGATCGGACGTTCGAAGAAGGCGAGGAAATTGCCGCGGGTCAGCACCAGCCCTTGGCGGAGGGATTGCTCGATCATCGGGCTGAGGACCATACCGATGACGAAGGGGGCCACCGGCATTCCGGCCAATCGCATGAACACCCCCGCGACGCCCGCGCCCAGCGCGATCCAGACGTCGAGCATGTTGCCGCGCACGCCATAGGCGCCGAGGGTCGAGACGATCAGGACCATGGCGATGAGCAGCGGTTCGGGGATGCGCAGGACCTGGGTGAAGAGCGGCGCGCCGAGGGCGCCGGTGGCGAACATGATCAGGTTGATGACGATCAGCAGGGCGAAGATCGCGTAGACCAGTTCGATGTTCTGGGTGAAAAGCTGGGGGCCCGGCGTGACGCCCTGGATGATGAGCGCGCCCAGCATGACGGCGGTGACCGGATCGCCCGGCACGCCCAGCGCCAGGGTCGGGACGAGCGCCGAGCCGGTCACGGCGTTGTTGGCACTTTCACAGGCGACGAGGCCGTCGGGCTCTCCCTTGCCGAAATTGTCGCGGCGTTTCGAGGTGCGGCGCGCCTCGGAATAGGCGATGAACGCCGCTGTCGCAGCGCCCGTGCCCGGCAGGGCGCCCACGAAACAGCCGATCACCGAGCCGCGCGCCAGCATGCCGAGGCGGCCGCGCCATTTTTTCAGCGGCGGCAGGCGGAAGCCCACGCGAATCTTTTCGCGGGCGGCGGAGGGGTCGATGCGGGCCGCGCGCAGGAACATCTCCGAATAGGCGAAGAGACCGACGATGACCGGGATCAGGGTGATGCCGGCAGACAGCTCGAAACTGTCGAAGGTAAAGCGAAGGTCGCCGGTGACCGGGTCGGCGCCGATGGTGGCGACCAGCAGGCCGCAGGCGCCGGACAAGAGGCCCGGGACCATGGCACCCGCCGAGACCCCGGCGATGCAGGTCAGGGCGAAGACACCGAGGGCGAAATACTCGATCGGGGTGAAATTGAGCGAGAAAGCCGCGAGCCACGACCCCGCCAGCATCAGGACGAGGACCGAAAAGAGGCCACCCAGTGTCGAGGCGGAAGTCACCCAGCCGATGGCGATGTCGGCATCGCCGCGCCGGGCCATGGGGAAGCCTTCCATCGCGGTGGCCGCCGATTGCGGCGTGCCGGGCGTGTTGAGAATGATGGCGGTGATCGAGCCGCCATAGACCGAACCGCAATAGACCCCGAGCATCAGCGCCAGCGCCGGCACCTGCGGCATGGAGAAGGTGAAGGGCAGCACCATGGTCAGCCCCACGACCGAGCCGAGGCCGGGCAGGACGCCGACGAGGACGCCCACCAACGTGCCCGCGACCATGCAGAGCAGCGCGAGCGGCGTTGCGATCTCGCCCAGGGTTCCGAGGATCAGCTCCATGCGTTTGGTCCTTCGTCTTGGGGTACGGTGTCTGCGGGCATGGGTTCAGAACCCGTCGAACCACGGCGAGCGCGGCAGGATGATGAGGAAGGCGTTCTCGAACAGGTACCAGACCGAGAGGCAGAAGACCGCCGCGACGAGGGCTGTGACGGCAAGCCGCCGGTAGCCCAGGAAGAGCGGCGCGAGGCAGGCGAAGAGCAGGCTGGAGATCAGGAACCCCGCCAGCGACAGGCCCAGCGCGTAGGCCGCGACGGCGAGGATCAGCCCCGTCGCGCGGCGCAGCCCCGCGCCCGAGGGCATGGGTTCGTCCGTCGGCACCGGGCGCAGGACCATCAGCAGGCCCAGCAGCGCCACGGCGGCGAGGATGAAGCGCGGGTAGAAGAACGGCCCCCGCCCCTGGCTGGCCCGGGCGAAGGCGCTGATTTCCGCGAAGGTCTGCGAGAACAGCAGCGCGGCCAGGGCGAGGATCGCCAGGGCCACGCCGATCGCGATGGCGCGCCCGCCGGGCGGGTGTGTCGGGTCGGTGTCATGCGTCTTCATCTGCATCTCCTGTGTCCGCGCACGCCGCGCCCGGGGGCGCCCCCCGCAATCATTCGGCCAAGAGGCCCGCCTTTTCCAGCAATCCGCGGTTGCGGTCGAACTGCTTTTTCACGAAGGCCTCGAAATCGGCGCCGTTCATGTAGGCCGTGGGCTGCTGAAGCTGGTCCATCCGTTCCTGGAACGGCGCCGAGGAGATCGCCGCCTCGCAGGCCGTCTCGAGCGCCGTGACCTGTTCCGCCGGCGTGCCCTTGGGCGCGACCAGACCGCCCCAAATCGGGATGTCGAGGTCATAGCCCTGTTCCATCGCCGTCACCTCGTCGGGCATGGTGTCGAGTCGCCCGTCCTTGAGGATCGCCAGCGAGCGGAGCTGGTCGGCGTTGCTGGAGAGGAACGAGACGTGGGGGATGAAGAGGTCGGCGGTGCCGTCGAG